>OJXH01000021.1_pt1 | contig 88859 bp, 81 predicted proteins | sample 1600621 | NCBI WGS metagenome assembly OJXH01 (sample SAMN04436989, study PRJEB24849) | human gut metagenome | biome: human gut; feature: NICU; material: stool | host: Homo sapiens | place: USA: Saint Louis, MO | collected 2013-03-12
AGTACTCGGCTACGAACCGAGCGGTCGGAGGTTCGAATCCTCCCGGATGCACCATTCTTTAATAAGAATGGCAAATCGCGAAATTTGATATCAGAATTACAGCAGTAATCCCGATGCATCCGTAGCTCAGCTGGATAGAGTACTCGGCTACGAACCGAGCGGTCGGAGGTTCGAATCCTCCCGGATGCACCATATTCTCCTTGATAACAGCGACGATGTTGTTTTATGGTCTGCGAAATTATCGCCAGCACCAGGGAGGATAACGTTGCGTAAGCAACGGCCCGTAGGGCGAGGCGCAGCCGAGTAATCCTCCCGGATGCACCATATTCTCCTTAGTAACAGCAACATTGTTGTTATCTGGTTTGCGAAACCATCGTAAGTGCCAGGAGAGTAACCCCGCAGTAAAATAGCTTTCCCGATGCATCCGTAGCTCAGCTGGATAGAGTACTCGGCTACGAACCGAGCGGTCGGAGGTTCGAATCCTCCCGGATGCACCATATTCTCCTTAGTAACAGCGACGATGTTGTTTTATGGTCTGCGAAATCATCGCCAGCACCAGGGGGGATAACGTTGCGTAAGCAACGGCCCAAAGGGCGAGGCGTAGCCGAGTCATCCTCCCGGATGCACCATATTCTCCTTAATAACAGCGACGACGTTGTTTTGCGAAATTATCGCAGCACCCGTTCTGAATGCATAATCTTCACTCTTCTCTCACCATCCCGATTACCTCGTTTTCCATCACTGGCTTCATCCTGACTTTTTTATTGGCAAGACGCGCTTTCCACTATAATTTATCCTTGTATATCAGCGTTATCAGGCTGAGATAAATGCAAGGAGAGAAATCCATGAAATGGTTCAAAGCAATACCTGCTTTTTGCGCGACGCTGCTGGTAACGACGGCCCTCGCTGGCTGTGCGGGATCGGCTACAAAGGAGAGTACGGGCGGCTATATTGACGATACCGTGGTGACCACCAAGGTGAAAACGGCGCTCTTTAACGATAAAGACATTAAGTCCTCAGAAATTAGCGTCCAGACCTTTAAAGGCCGCGTCCAGCTGAGCGGATTTGTCTCCTCCGCGGAGAGCGCTAAACGAGCTGTAGAAGTCACACGCCGAGTGCAGGGCGTGCGAATGGTCGAGAACGATCTGCGTATTAAATAAGGCTGGTTATCCGGCCTAATGTTTGGGGGCGCCTGAGGGCGCCTTTGTCGTCTGCGCCGCTGGCCGCGACAACGGCGGGCTTTTGCGTTACAGTAATCATTCCCAAACCGGTTGGTGAGAAGACAATGTACGAAGGTTACGCAGGACTGATCTTTGATATGGATGGCACCATTCTCGATACCGAGCCGACCCATCGGCAGGCATGGAACGAGGTGTTGGGCCGCTACGGTATGCGTTTCGACGAACAGGCGATGGTCGCGCTCAATGGCTCACCAACCTGGCGAATCGCCCAGGCGATTATCGAACTCAATCAGGCCGATCTCGATCCACATCGCCTGGCGCAGGAAAAAACCCAGGCCGTCAAAGCGATGCTGCTGGACAGCGTACGCCCGTTGCCGCTGATTGAGGTGGTTAAGGCATGGCACGGCCGTCGCCCGATGTCGGTGGGAACCGGCAGCGAGAGCGCCGTCGCCGAAGCGCTGCTGGCGCACCTGGGGCTGCGTCATTACTTCTCCGCGGTGGTGGCGGCCGATCATGTGGTCAACCATAAACCCGCGCCCGATACCTTCCTGCTGTGCGCCGAGCGCATGGGCGTCGCGCCGGAAAAATGCGTCGTCTTCGAAGATGCCGACTTTGGTCTGCAGGCGGCGAAGCGCGCGGGAATGGACGCAGTTGACGTGCGTTTGCTGTGAGCGACGCGCTGTCACTCACCTCGCTGTTTGCCAGTAGCTTTTTAAGCGCCACGCTGCTCCCCGGCAATTCGGAGGTTGTGCTGGTGGCTATGCTACTTGCAGGGGTCAGTCATCCGTGGTGGTTAGTATTAATAGCAACAATCGGCAATAGCCTTGGAGGGGTAACTAACGTTATTCTGGGGCGCTTGTTTCCGCTGCGCAAAACCTCGCGCTGGCAGGAGCGGGCGGCCGGCTGGCTTAAGCGCTACGGCGCGGTCACGCTCTTACTGAGCTGGGCGCCGGTTGTCGGCGATTTACTGTGTTTGCTGGCGGGATGGATGCGCATTTCCTGGGGACCGGTACTCTTTTTCTTATGCCTTGGTAAGGCGCTGCGCTATATCGCTATTGCGGCAGCGACGCTTCAGGGCATGACGTGGTGGCACTAATTGGACTGACAGTTCATCCATTACAATTATGCTTATTCAAACGATTTCGACAGGCGGGAGGTCAAATTGATCCCGGACGTATCACAGGCGCTGGCCTGGCTGGAAAAACATCCGCAGGCTCTGCAGGGTATTCAACGTGGTCTGGAGCGGGAAACGCTGCGCGTGAACGCAGACGGCACCCTTGCAACGACCGGTCACCCTCCGGCGTTAGGCTCAGCGCTGACGCATAAATGGATTACCACCGATTTTGCCGAAGCTTTACTTGAGTTCATTACGCCAGTAGATGGCGATATTGAGCATATGCTGACCTTTATGCGCGATGTCCATCGCTATACCGCGCGTCAGCTTGGCGACGAGCGGATGTGGCCGCTGAGTATGCCATGCTATATCGCCCCCGGTCAGGATATTGAGCTGGCGCAGTACGGCACCTCTAACGTGGGGCGCCTGAAAACGCTATATCGCGAGGGGCTGAAGAACCGCTATGGCGCGCTGATGCAGACTATCTCCGGCGTGCACTATAACTTCTCCCTACCGATGGCCTTCTGGCAGGCAAAATGTGGTGTGGAGGATGCCGAGAGTGGTAAAGAGGCCATTTCGGCGGGCTATTTCCGCTCAATTCGTAACTACTATCGCTTTGGCTGGGTGATCCCCTATCTGTTTGGCGCCTCGCCGGCGATTTGCTCCTCATTCCTGCAAGGCAAACCGACAACGCTGCCCTTTGAGGAAACGGGCAACGGCATGTATTACCTGCCGTATGCCACCTCGCTGCGCCTCAGCGACCTTGGTTATACCAATAAGTCGCAAAGCAATCTCGGAATTACGTTTAACGATCTGCACGAGTATGTGGCAGGATTGAAGCGGGCGATTAAAACGCCGTCGGAAGAGTACGCCAAAATCGGGCTGCAGAAAGACGGCAAGTATCTGCAGATCAACAGCAACATTCTGCAGATTGAAAATGAACTTTATGCGCCGATCCGCCCGAAACGCGTCACCCGTCGGGGCGAAACCCCGTCCGATGCGCTGTTGCGCGGTGGTATTGAGTATATCGAAGTGCGTTCGCTGGATATCAATCCGTTCTCGCCGATCGGCGTTGACGCCCAGCAGGTGCGTTTCCTCGACCTGTTTATGGTCTGGTGCGCGCTGGCCGACGCGCCGGAGATGAGCAGCGATGAGCTGCTGTGCACCCGCACCAACTGGAATCGGGTGATTCTGGAAGGGCGTAAGCCGGGCTTAACGCTGGGGATTGGCTGCGAAAGCGCGCAGTTCCCGCTGGCTCAGGTGGGCAAAGATCTGTTCCGCGATTTACGCCGCGTGGCGCAGACCCTGGACAGTATCCACGGTGGCCAGGCATATCAGCAGGTCTGCGACGAGCTGCTGGCCTGCTTTGACGATCCGGAATTAACCTTCTCAGCCCGCATTCTGCGTTCTATGATTGAAGAAGGCATTGGCGGTACCGGCCGTGCGCTTGCCGATCGTTACCGGACGCAGCTGCGCGAAGAGCCGCTGGAGATCCTGAGCGAAGACGATTTTATCGCCGAGCGCGACGCGTCGGTGGCGCGACAGAAGAAAGTGGAAGCTGAAGACAGCGAGCCGTTTGAGGCGCTGCTGGCGCGGCACGCGTAGCGCTGGAAAAGAAAAAGGCCACATCACTGTGGCCAAACTTTCATCTCTGATTCAGGGATGATGATGATAATAAATGCGCGTCTTTCATATACTGAGACTCGCGGCTGAACAAAGAGTTCATTTTATTTTAAAAAAATTCACTCCCGGAGGTGACGAATGCCGTTGTTAGATAGTTTCACAGTCGACCATACCCGAATGGAAGCCCCAGCGGTGCGTGTCGCGAAGAAAATGAACACGCCGCATGGCGATGAAATCACCGTTTTCGATCTGCGCTTCTGCGTACCGAACCAGGAAGTGATGCCGGAACGCGGTATCCACACCCTGGAGCATCTGTTCGCGGGCTTTATGCGCGATCATCTGAACGGGAATGGCGTGGAAATTATCGACATTTCGCCAATGGGCTGCCGCACCGGCTTCTATATGAGCCTGATTGGTACGCCGGACGAGCAGCGCGTCGCTGACGCCTGGAAAGCGGCGATGGCCGATGTGCTGAAGGTGAAAGATCAGAACCAGATCCCGGAGCTCAACGTCTACCAGTGCGGGACTTACACCATGCACTCGCTGGAAGAGGCCCAGGACATCGCTCGCCATATCATTGAGCGCGATGTGCGCATCAACAGCAACGACGAACTGGCGTTGCCGAAAGAAAAACTGCAGGAACTGCACATCTAGTGCTTCCGCCACGGCCCGACGCCTGTCGCCGGGCCGCTCTTCTGACGCCGCGATGACGACGACGCTTTCCTTCTCCTTTCAGCACCGCCCACTGGTGCCCTTTGCCCATGATTATGCCCATGGTGACCAGGAAGACTGGCATCAGCATGACTGCGCCCAGCTGCTGCATATACTAAGCGGCGTGGTGCGGGTCGCGACGCCGGTAGGCTACTGGGTGGTGCCGCCCGGGCGCGGCGTCTGGCTGCCGGCGGGAACGCCGCACGCGCTGCGCATGACCGGCAACGTGGCGGCGCGCACCCTGTTTATCGATCCGCTGGCGCGCGCCGATCTTCCGGCGGGCTGCCAGATCGTACAGATCACGCCGCTGTTGCGGGAACTGATCGTGTCATCCCTGGCGCTGGCGGAACGCTATGCCCCCGCCAGCCGCGACGAAAGAATTTATGAACTGATCCTCGATGAGATCCGCGGGATGGCGATCCTGCCGTTTGGCCTGCCGGAGCCGCAAAGCGAAACGCTGCGTCGGCTGTGCCAGCAGGTACGCGAGGCGCCGGGCGAGGCCTGGAGCAGCGGCCAAGCGGCGAAGGCGTGCAGCATGAGCGAGCGAACCCTAAACCGCCATTTTCAGCAGCAGACTAGCCTGACGTGGAGCGAGTGGGTGCGCCGGGCGAAGCTAATGGAAGCGCTGGTGCGCCTGGCGCAGGGCCACTCCGTGCTGCGGGTGGCGCTGGAGCTGGGCTACGGTAGCCACAGCGCCTTCAGCGCCATGTTTCGTCGGGTGATGGGCGTCGCCCCCAGCGACTATTTTCGTCCCCCGGCCTGATCGGCGGCGCTGAGCGCATTGCACAGCGCCTGCAGCGAGGCGCGCGCCACGTCATTATCGATACCCACGCCCCAGTAGCTTTCTCCTTGCGGAAAAACGCAGCGGATATAGGCCACCGACCGGCTGTCGCTGCGCGCGCCGAGGGTATGCTCATGATAGTCCTTGATCATAAACGGCTGCCGAAACAGCGCGCTGAGCCCGCTGGCTGCGGCGGAGAGCAGGCCGTTGCCCTGGCCCTGCAGGCGTCGGGTTTCGCCGTGGTGACGCAGCGTTGCCTGCAGGGAAAGCTGGCCATCCTGCTGGCTGGCGCTCTGATAATCGAGCAGCGTCAGCGCCGGCTGCGCCTGCAGCCCGTAGCGCGTGCGGAACAGCTGCCACAGCGCATGGTGGGTCATCTCTTTGCCGTCGCTATCGGTGGCCTGCTGAACGTGCTGGCTGAAGTCCTGCTGCAGCCCGCGGGGCAGTTTCAGACCATGATTTTGTTCGATAAGCCAGGCGCTGCCGCTCTTCCCCGACTGGCTGTTGACGCGGATCACCGCCTCATAGCTGCAGCCAATATCCTGCGGGTCAATGGGCAGGTAGGGCATCTGCCACGGATCGCCAGGCTGACGGGCATCAAACCCTTTTTTGATCGCATCCTGATGGGAGCCGGAGAAGGCGGTGTAAGCCAGACTTCCCGCCCACGGGTGGCGCGGGTGAACGGGGATCTGGTTGCAGTTTTCCACCACCTCCACCACCCGGTTCATCTGCTCGAAGCGAAGCTCAGGGTCGATGCCCTGGCTGTAGAGGTTCATCGCCAAAGTCACCAGACAGACGTTGCCGGTGCGTTCGCCGTTGCCAAACAGGCAGCCTTCTACCCGATCGGCGCCGGCCATCACCGCCAGCTCGGCGCTGGCGACGCCGGTGCCGCGATCGTTATGCGGGTGCACGCTGATGCAGACCTCGCCGCGGCGGGAGAAGTGGCGGCAAAAATACTCGATCTGATCGGCATAGACGTTGGGGGTGTTGACTTCCACCGTCGCCGGCAGATTGACGATCATCGGTCGCTCGGCGCAGGGCTGCCAGACATCCGCCACCGCTTCGCAAATCTCAAGCGCAAACTCGGGCTCGGTGAAGCAGAAGGTTTCAGGCGAATATTCATATTGCCAGCGGGTCTCCGGCTGCTGTTCGCACTGCTGACGGATAAGCCGGGTGGCGCGGGTCGCGAGGGCGATCACCTCGGCCTTGTCCATGCCGAAAACCAGCTCGCGGAACAGCGGCGCGGTGGCATTGTAGAGGTGGACGGTAGCCCGGCGGGCGCCGCGCAGCGCCTCAAAGGTGCGCAGGATCAGCGGGTCTCGCGCCTGGGTCAGCACCTGGATGGTGACATCCTCCGGGATGCGCTGTTCGTCAATCAGCTGGCGGACAAAGTTGAAATCGGTTTGTGAGGCGGAAGGGAAGGCGACTTCAATCTCTTTAAAGCCGCACTCCAGCAGCAGATCCCAGAACTGCAGTTTGCGGGCGCTGTACATGGGCTCCGCCAGCGCCTGGTTGCCGTCGCGCAGGTCAGTCGACAGCCAGCGCGGGGCGTGGCTGATTTGCCGGTCTGGCCAGCGGCGGTCAGGCAGGGCGATCGGCGGATAGGGACGGTACTTTTCAGCAGGATGGCTCAGCATAGTGTTCTCCTTAATGGTCAGCCTTTATCCTGCCCGAGCGCAGGGTGACGGGCTTTCGCAAACGAGACAGAAACTAGCGAGAACTGGACAACCTGACGCCGTAAAAAAGGGACCCGGAGGTCCCTTTATGTGAGGCTTAGTGCGCGCCGCCGCCGCCTCCGCCGGCGCTGAACGGTGGTCTGGCGAACCACACCAGCCCCAACAGCAGGATGAAAATAGCCGCAGAAATCCAGAAGATTTCGTTGGCGGAGATAATCAGCCCCTGGTTGGTTATCTGCTGCGCTATCCAGCCGGACGCCTGCTGCTGCGTCATTCCCATGCCCTGCAGCTGATCGTATATCTGCTGCGCGTTGGGGTTAAAGGGGGTCACCGATTCGGTGAGCTGCGCATGATGCAGCGCCTCGCGGTTGGTCCACAGGGTGGTGGTGATCGAGGTCCCGATGGAGCCGGCAAGGGTACGGGTGAAGTTCGACAGGCTCGACGCCGCCGCCAGCCGCTCCGGCGGCAGGCCGGAGAGGGTGATGGTGGTCAACGGCATGAAGAAGCAGGCCACCGCGAAGCCCTGGATAAACTGTGGCCACGCCGAGGCGCCAAAGTCCATCCCCGGTTCGAAGGTCCAGGCGCGCCAGTAGAAGCAGACCGCGTACATAATAAAGCTGAAGGTGACCAGCCGCCGCATGTCGAGCTTATGCGCGAAGCGGCCGATAATCGGCGACAGAATGACCGGGATCACCCCCACCGGCGCCGACGCCAGGCCGGCCCAGGTCGCGGTGTAGCCGTAGACCTCCTGCAACAGCTGCGGCAGCAGCACGATGGCGCCGAAGTAGAGCATATAGGCCAGACTGATACAGAGGCAGCCGATGGTGAAGTTGCGCGACTTAAATAGCGACAGATCGACAATCGGGTTATCGTCGGTTAGCTCCCAGACGATCAGGAAGCTTATCGCCACCACCGCCACGATGGTCAGAATGATAATCTCATTGGAGGAGAACCAGTCCAGCTCTTTACCCCGGTCCAGCATCACCTGCAGGCTACCGATACCGATGATCAGCAGCGCCAGACCGACGCCGTCGATCCGCCGCTGTTCGGTTTTGGTTTCCCGGTTGCGCAGGGTCTGCAGGGTCATCAGCACCACCGCCACGCCAATGGGCACGTTGATAAAGAAGATCCAGCCCCAGTGATAGTTATCGCTGATATAGCCGCCGAGGATCGGACCGCAGATGGGCGCGACAATCACCGTCATCGACCACAGCGCCAGAGCGATAGAGCGCTTCGCCGGGGGATAGTTGCTGAGCAGCAGACTTTGCGACAGCGGGATCAGCGGCCCGGCGACGATCCCCTGAATGACGCGGAAGAAAATCAGCATCGTCAGGCTGTTGGAGACGCCGCAGGCCCAGGAGGCAATGGCGAAGGCGGTGGTTGACCACAGGAACAGCTTCACCTCGCCGACGCGCTTGGCCAGCCAGCCGGTGATCGGGATGGAGATGGCGTTAGCGACCCCGAACGAGGTGATGACCCAGGTCCCCTGGCTCAGCGACGAGCCAAGGTTGCCGGCAATGGTCGGGATCGCCACGTTGGCGATAGTGGAATCCAGCACCTGCATGAACGTCGCGAGCGACAGCGCAATGGTCATAATGACCAGCTGCGCGCCTTCCAGCGGTTTTTGCTGTTGCATTACACTCACCCCGAATTATCCGGCGTTGGCCTGAATGATCTCGTCTATCAGCTTATTAACCGGATCGAGAGCGATTTCACGGGCATTGCTCTCGTAAACCGGGGAGCTCCGCACCTGGCTGGCCAGCATTTCACCATCGCGATCGGTGGTGTTGACTTCCACCAGCGTCGAGAGGCCGATGCGCAGCGGGTGTTCCGCTAGTTGTTTTTCATCCAGCTCGATACGAACCGGCAGACGCTGTACCACTTTGATCCAGTTGCCGGTGGCATTCTGCGCCGGCAGCAGAGAGAAGGCGCTGCCGGTGCCCATATCCAGACCGACCACTTTACCGGTGTATTTCACGTCATCGCCATAGATATCGCTGATCACGGTGGCCGGCTGGCCGATACGCATATGCGCCAGCTGAGTCTCTTTAAAGTTAGCATCGATCCACAGGTTGGTCGCCGGGACCACCGCCATCAGCGGCGTGGTGGTGCCGATCTGCGCGCCAGGCTGTACCGAGCGACGGGAAACGTAGCCGCTAATCGGGCTGACGATCTGCGTACGCTGCAGGGCCAGCCAGGCGTTACGCACTTCAGTGGCCGCCTGGAGCACCGCTGGCTGCTGTTCCAGCCTGGTGCCCAGCACGATCGCCTGGTTGGCGTTGTACTGCTGGATTGCCACGTCGAGTTCGGCCTGTGCGCTGGCGACGGTATCGCGGGCGTGCTGCAGCTCTTCGCGGCCAATGAGGTTCGCGGCGCCCAGCGGGATGCGGCGGTTCAGGTCAGCCTGCGCCTGGGCGAGGGCGGTTTTTTTGACGTCGATATTTGCCTGCAGCTGCTTGCTGTTGATCATCTGCTGGCGGGTCTGACGGACGCTGGCGGCCAGTTGGGTCTTAGCCTTTTCAAACGCCTGTTGGGCATCGGTCCGATCGAGCGTGACCAGCGGATCGCCTTTCTGCACGTAGTCCGTGTTGTCAGCCCAGACTTTGGTCACGCTGCCCGCGACCTGAGCCATAATTTGTACCTGATTCCCTGCCACGTAGGCATCGTCGGTCTCTTCGTAGTGACGCAGTACCAGAAACCAGTAAATCCCATATGCCACGGCAATAATAATGAAGAGCAATGTCAGCAACAGAAGGGCGCCTTTACGCTTTCCTTTTTTGCTGCCTGGTTGCTGCGGGGTTTGGCTCTCCGCATTTGCACTCATGTTATTCTCCACGATCTTATTATTTCACATCGGCTGAGCCGACCTGTTTATCAGAAAGGCCAGCAGAGATCTGCTGGCCTGGCTGTTTTCCTTGCAACGTAAAAATGGGCTGAGCGACGCCGCCCTTAGCGTAGAGAGTCCGCTAGCACGCCTTCTTCTTCCATCTGATCAAGGCGGCTCAGGAGTTTGCGGGTGATGTGTTCGAGCTGATCTTTTTCGCTGGTGCTAAGTGAAGACCACAGCTGATGCAGGCAGTTATGCTGCGGCGGCAGGACTTCACGCAAAAACTGATGGCCCTTTTCGGTCAGTTGCAGATGCAAACAGCGACGATCGTTATCGCTCTCGCGGCGCTCAATCCAGCCGCGTTTTTCCAGTTCATCAGCGATACGGGTGGCGTTGGTACGTGACGAGCCCAGCGCACAGCTCAGCTCGGACGGCTGGATGCTGTGGTTTTCCTGTGACTCCAGCGTAATCAGCGCCATAAATAATGTCTCGTTAATTCCCTGCGCTTTGAGCATTTTATTGCGATTTTCCAGCAGCTTACCTTGCATATGCATGCAAAGACGAGTTAACAGGATCTCCTGAAACGGGAAATCTTCATGGCGGCTGGCGCGGAACTTGAGCATTTGCTCAATGGGAGTAAACGAACTATCCATTTGGGTATGACCTCATTAATTACAGCCGATATAATAACTATTGTGACAAATAAATCAAATGAATTATTGACCAAAATTGATACGTAAAGCTTAGAGCCCGTTGGTGATTTTCCATGCCAGACCATAGGCAAACGCCGACAGCAGGGTCGGGACAATGATGCTGCGGGTTTTCCAGAAGGCGGCGCCCAGCACCAGGAAGCCGGTCAGCGTCGGCGCCAGACGATGGGCATCGGCGAGGATCTCCGGCACGGTGGAGACCACCAGCAGCGCGCAAATCGAGGCGATGCCAATGGTATCCAGCAGCACGCTGACCGGGCCGCGGCGGGCAGGACGGGCGTGGCCGACGCGCAAACGCAGAGGAAGATAGCGAAAGAGATAGTTGACGCCGCCGACTATCACCCCGAGCAGAAGGACTTCACTGTTCATCCGGCATCCCCTTGAGCATGGCCTGAAGCAGCGCCGTCAGACACCCGCAGACAATTCCGGCGAGGATCGCCGCCGGAATGGAAAATAACAGAATGCCGCCCAGCGCGCCCGCCAGCGCCGCCGTGACGCAGAGTGACTGCTGACGCTGGAAAGAGGCCAGCAGGAAGCTCATAAACAGCGCCGGCAGCATAAAGCCGAGGGCGGCTTCCACCGCCGGATAATCCACCAGCAGGCCGTTGCCGGACCAGGCGCCGGCCAGCGTGCCGCACACCCACGATGCCCACGAGGTAAAAGCGAGACCGAGCATCCAGTTTTCGCTCCAGCGGCGGTTATCGCGAACCAGCCTGGCGGTAGCGGCGGCGAAAACCTCATCGGTCAGGCCGAAGGCCCAGAGGGCGGTTTTCTTTTTATCCAGCGCTGAGCGAATGCGGCTGCGCAATGAGGGGCCATACAGCACGTGGCGGACATCCATCGCCATCACCGTCAGGGCGGCGACCCACAGCGAACTGCCGGCGGCCAACATGGCGGTGATCACAAACTGGCTGGCGCCGGCGTAAATAATGCAGGAGAAGAACAGGCTTTCCAGCGGGGTGAAGCCCAGCCGGGTGGCATTGAGTCCGAAGGCGAATGCCACCGGAAGGTAGCTGATGACGATGGGGAGACTGTCTTTGACGCCTTCGCCGACGGTGGCGACGCGTTCAGGTAAGGCACAGGTTAAGGGCGCGGGGTTTTCCATATGAATAACTTATCGCTGGATCCATGTGAAGATGGCAATTTGACCGATGTCTCCACCTTAACAGAGCGCGATGCGCCTTAACACTATGGAAATTCCTGGAATCGCGTTTCTATGACCTGGCCACGAGAAAGGGGGCAAGGGGGCCGGATAAGGCGCTGGGCCTTATCCGTGAGCGGGTTTACTGCTGCGCGGCGAGGGCGGTTTTCACCCAGCTGTCGAACAGCGGCTGGTGGGCTTTGATCCAGCCATCAACGTGGCCGTTAATGTCGGCTTCGGAAGCATGGCCTTCGTGCATCATCGCATTCTCGGCGTTGATGTCGGCGATCGGCAGCTTCATGACGCTAAACAGAGTGGCGGCGGCCGGATTTTTCTCCGCCCAGGCTTTGTTGGCGACGATGTGCATGGTGTTCACCGGGAAGCCATAGTTGGCGCCGTTGGCCAGTTTGGTGTCGATGTTTTTCTGTTCGCCCGGCAGGGAGGAGAACGGCACCTGCAGCCAGACGACGTCCTTGCCAGGCTTCAGCACGTCGCTAACCCAGTACGGCGTCCAGGTGTAGTAGAGCACCGGTTTACCCTCTTTATACCGGGCAATGGTGTCGGCCATCATCGCCGCGTAGTTGCCCTGGTTATGGGTGACGGTTTTGCTCAGGCCATAGGCGTCAATCTGATGGTTAATCACTGCTTCGCAGCCCCATCCTGGGGTACAGCCGGTGAGATCCGCTTTACCGTCATTGTTGGTATCAAACAGTTTGGCGATCTGCGGATCTTTGAGCTGATCGATGGAGGTGATGTGGTACTGCTCAGCGGTTTTTTTGTCGATCAAATAGCCCTGGGCGGCGCCTGAGACGTACACTCCTTTGCGATAGAATTTGTTATCACCGCCCGCCGCGGCGTACATGTCATCGTGCAGCGGTTGCCAGTTGGTGGCGATAAAGGTGGTATCTCCGGCGGCAATCGACGTATAGGCAACGTTATAGTCCACTTCGCTGGGTTTCTCGACGGTGTAGCCCAGCTTCTCCAGCGCGCGACTGACCAGCAGGGTCTGGAAGCTCTCTTCGGAGATAGTGCTCTGAGCGGGCTTCACCGTAATCCCTTTACCCGGCAGGTCGGCGGCGAAGGCGCTGGTGGCGAGCAGGGTGGCAAAGGCGGCGGTGGCCAACATCGTACTATGTCGCATGGTGGTTCCTCTTATTGTTTAACGGGAAGGGCCGCTCCCGGGCATCGGCTGGTGTCGGGGAGCGGCGCTGTTATCGACTTATCGACAGAAAGGGCGAGTGATAAGCCCCAGCGGGCCGGTGGTGTACCAGCGGCGGTTGCCGCGACTGCGGGCGTCACGACCGACGGCCTGGGTGAGGCGGTCAAGAATAATCGCCAGGATCACGATCCCCACCCCGCCGACGGTCGCCAGGCCCATATCCAGGCGGCCGATACCGCGCAGCACCATCTGGCCGAGGCCGCCGACGGCGATCATCGAGGCGATCACTACCATCGACAGGGCCAGCATCAGGGTCTGGTTAACCCCGGCCATAATGGTGGGCATGGCCAGCGGCAGCTGCACCTTAAACAGCAGCTGGCGCGGGCTGGCGCCAAATGAGCGCGACGCTTCGATCAGATCCGCAGGCACCTGGTTTATCCCGAGGATGGTCAGACGGACGATCGGCGGCAGGGCGAAGATAATCGTCACCACCACGCCCGGTACGTTGCCGATGCCGAACAGCATCACGATCGGCACCAGATAGACGAACGCCGGCGTGGTCTGCATGGCATCCAACAGCGGGCGGATGATTTTCGCCGCCCGCGGGCTGCGCGCTAGCCAGATCCCCAGCGGCAAGCCGATAACCATGCAGAACAGCAGGGCGGTGAGGACCAGCGCCAGAGTGACCATGGCTTGCGACCACGCGCCGATGGCGCCGATGGCAATCAGCGATACCAGAGTGGCGACCCCCATGCCGAGGCTGGAGATCTGCCAGGCGATTAGCGCGAAGGCGATAATCGCCACCGGCGCCGGCATCCCCAACAGCAGCTGCTGGAAGGCGCTGAGGATGTAGTCGATCGGCACGCGGATCCCCTGGAACAGCGGACGGAAGTGCAGCACGATCCAGTCGATGGCGTGGGTCACCCAGCTGTCGAGCGGGATCAGGGTCTTATGGAACGGATCCATGATATTGAACTGTTCCGGCTGCGGCGCCGGGGCGCTGTGCAGCCAGTCGGCGCCGCCGCCATTAGCCGGCGCGGCAGTAGAGGCGCCACCCCAGGCGTCGGCAGCCTGCGCGGCGCTGTCGGTTGACGGGGCGCTGCCCCATGGATTGGTCTGATCAGCCATGATTCACCCCCTCGCGATCTAAAGCCTGGAGCAACATCCGTTTGGAAATGATGCCAATATATTGTTGTTCTTCATCCACTACCGGCACGGCGCACGGAGCGTGGCCGACGTGGGAGAGCAGATCGCTGAGCGGGGTTTGCGCTTCCACCGCCAGCGGGGCGTCAATCAGCGCCGCCTCGATCCCCTGCCCGGCGCTGAGGGCTGTTTTCAGAGAATCAATCGAGACAATCCCGACAAAGCGATTACCGCGCTCTATGACATAGCCATATTCCCGGTCTTCATCCTGTAATAATTTCAGCGCCGAACGGGGGCCAAAACCAGGCGTTTTACGAATCAGGCCAACCGGGCTGCGGCGGGCAATATCTTTCGCGCTGAATACCTGGCTAATATCCACGCCGCGGAAGAAGGTGCGCACATAATCATTGGCCGGATTATTTAATATTTCATCCGGAGTGCCGACCTGGACCACTTCGCCATTTTGCATAATGGCGATACGATCGCCAATTCGCATGGCTTCATCAAGGTCATGGGAAATAAAGACGATAGTGCGTTGATGCTTCGCCTGTAATTTGATGAGCTCATCCTGCATTTCGGTACGAATGAGCGGATCGAGCGCAGAGAAGGCTTCATCCATTAACAGAATATCGGGATTAATCGCCAGGGCGCGAGCTAAACCGACGCGCTGGCGCATGCCGCCGGAGAGTTCATCCGGCCAGGCGTGGGCATAATTCTCCAGCCCCACCTGACGCAGCGCCTCCCGGGCTTTTTGCTCTCGTTCGGCGGCGGGAACGCCGGCAAGCGCCATGCCAAACGCCGTGTTGTCGAGCACGCTCATGTGCGGCATCAGCGCAAAGGACTGAAAAACCATCGCAATTTTCTTGCGACGCACCTCGCGCAGCTCGGCATCCGACATTTTGGCGATATCGACCCCGTCAATCAGCACCTGGCCGCGGGTGGGTTCAATCAGGCGATTGAGAAGGCGAACCATGGTGGATTTCCCCGAGCCGGAGAGCCCCATGATGACGAATATCTCGCCTTCTTCAATGGCCAGACTGGCGTCTTTGACGCCAAGCGACAGCCCCGTTTTTTCCAGTATTTGCGCTTTGTTGAGTCCTTTCTCAATATATTTGAAAGCACGGTGTGGATGCTCGCCAAATATCTTATAAAGATTTTTGATTTCTAATTTAATTGCCATGCAATAGAGAAGTTCCTGTTATTTGTTTATTGCGATATGATACCCGATGGTGATTATGATCTTTTTACACCCTAACATACTCAGATTCTGTGACAACCCTCAATGGCAAACTCTCGGCAAAATCAGATGGGGACAACTGTGGCTAAGCCCCCGTGATATAAGGGCTGGGCGGTAATTTGTTGTTGGTAATATTTTTTGATTATCTTTGGATAATTCGACTGAAATGGACCGGTTTTCTGCTAAATATGACGAAGTGATGACGGTTAGGTCATGGAGAGAATATTTGGTGGATTAAACGCTATTTTGTGAAATTAATCACCAGGAATCCGCCTGCGATATTCCTGGTGAAAGTACGGTTAAAAGTCCCAATCGTCGTCGGCGGTCTCTTCCATTTTTCCTATCACGTAGGAGGAGCCGGAACCGGAGAAAAAGTCATGGTTTTCGTCGGCGTTGGGCGACAGCGCTGCGAGGATTGCCGGATTGACCGCCGCCATCTCCGCCGGGAACAGCGCCTCGTAGCCGAGGTTCATCAGCGCTTTGTTGGCGTTGTAGCACAGGAAAGCGCTGACGTCGTCGAACCAGCCGCTCTCGCCGTACAGCTCCCGGCTGTAGGCCAGTTCGTTGTCGTAAAGATCCATCAGCAGATCGAGGGCGAAATTTTTCAATTCTTCGCGCTTGCCGGGGCTGACGATCTCCAGTCCTTTCTGGTACTTGTAGCCGATGTAATAGCCATGCACCGCTTCATCGCGAATGATCAGGCGGATCAGATCCGCAGTGTTGGTCAGCTTTCCCCGGCTGGAGAAGTACATCGGCAGCCAGAAGCCGGAGTAGAAGAGAAAGGATTCGAGGAACACGCTGGCGATTTTTTTCTTCAGCGGCTCGTCGGCCTGATAGTAACCCAGCATCAGCTGCGCCTTGCGCTGCAGGGGATCGCAGCTTTCGCTCCAGGCGAAGGCGGCATCCACCTCCTTGCTGTGGCACAGCGTGGAAAAGATGGAGCTGTAAGAGCGGGCATGAACCGCCTCCATAAAGCTGATGTTCGACAGCACCGCCTCCTCATGCGGGGTTAAGGCGTCCGCCATTAGCGCCGGGGCGCCGACGGTGTTCTGAATGGTGTCAAGCAGGGTCAATCCGGTAAAGACGCGAATGGTCAACTGCTGCTCCGCCGCGCTGAGGGTTTGCCAGGCGGGAATGTCGTTCGACAGCGGCACTTTCTCCGGCAGCCAGAAGTTGCTGGTGAGACGGTTCCAGACCTCAAGATCTTTATCGTCATCAATGCGGTTCCAGTTGATTGCGCTGACGCGCGTTAAATGGGTCATCCTGTTCTCCTTACAGCGCGCAGGACACGCAGCCTTCAATTTCAGTGCCTTCCAGCGCCAGCTGGCGCAGACGGATGTAGTAGAGCGTCTTGATGCCTTTCTTCCAGGCGTAAATTTGCGCCTTGTTGATATCGCGGGTGGTGGCGGTATCGGGGAAGAACAGGGTCAGCGACAGCCCCTGGTCGACGTGGCGCGTCGCCTCGGCGTAAGTGTCAATGATCTTCTCCGGCCCTATCTCATACGCATCCTGGTAGAGGGCCAGATTGTCGTTATTCATAAATGGCGCGGGGTAGTACACCCGTCCGGTTTTCCCCTCTTTGCGGATCTCAATCTTCGAGACGATCGGGTGAATGCTGGAGGTGGCATGGTTGATGTACGAGATCGAGCCGGTGGGCGGCACCGCCTGCAGATAGCGATTGTAGATGCCATAGCGCATGACATCGTCGCGCAGCTGGCGCCAGCTTTCCCGGTCGGGCAGAGAGATGCCGGCGCGGGCGAACAGCGTGCGCACCCGTTCGGTTTTCGGCTGCCACTCCTCCTGCAGATATTTGTCGAAGTACGCCCCGCTGGCGTAGCGCGACTGCTCGAAGCCGGCGAAGCGCTGGCCGCGCTCGCGGGCCAGCTGCATCGAGGTGTGCAGCGCGTGCCAGGTCACGGTGTAGAAGTAGATATTGGTGAAGTCCAGCCCCTCCGGGCTGCCGTAGGCAATGCCCTCCCGCGCCAGGTAACCGTGCAGATTCATCTGCCCCAGGCCGATGGCGTGGGAGGCCGCGTTGCCGGCCGCCACCGAGGGAACCGACTGAATGTCGCTCATGTCGGACACGGCGGTCAGGGCGCGCACCGCGGTGGCGATTGTGCGGCCGAAATCCGGCGAGTCCATGGTATGGGCGATGTTCAGCGAGCCGAGGTTGCAGGAGATATCTTCCCCGATATGCGCATAGCTGAGGTCTTCATTATAGGCGGACGGCGTACTGACCTGCAGGATCTCCGAACACAGATTGCTCATGGTGACCCGCCCGGCCACCGGACTGGCGCGGTTCACGGTGTCTTCAAACATGATGTACGGGTAGCCGGATTCAAACTGGATCTCCGCCAGGCGCTGGAACAGGTCGCGGGCGCGGATCCAGCGCTTGCGGACCCGCTCGTCGGCCACCAGCTGCGGATAGAGGTCGCCGATGGCGCAATCGGCGAAAGGTTTGCCGTACAGCCGTTCGACGTCATAAGGCGAGAACAGGGCCATCTGCGCATCTTCTTTCGCCAGCTGGAAGGTGATATCAGGGATCACCACCCCCAGCGACAAGGTTTTGATGCGGATTTTCTCATCGGCATTTTCACGCCGGGTATCAAGAAAGCGTAAAATATCGGGATGGTGAACATGCAGCCAGACCGCACCCGCCCCCTGGCGGGCGCCGAGCTGATTGGCGTAGGAGAAGGCGTCCTCCAGCATCTTCATCACCGGCACCACCCCAGAAGACTGGTTTTCGATGCGCTTGATCGGCGCCCCGGCCTCGCGCAGGTTGGAGAGTAAAAAGGCCACCCCGCCGCCGCGCTTCGACAGCTGTAGCGCCGAGTTCACCGCCCGGCCGATCGACTCCATATTATCCTCAATACGCAGCAGGAAGCAGGAGATCAGCTCCCCGCGCTGCTGTTTGCCAGCGTTAAGGAAGGTCGGTGTGGCGGGCTGAAAGCGGCCGCTGAGTATCTCCTCCGTCAGCTGCCGCGCCTGCTGTTCATCGCCCCGGGCCAGCGTCAGGGCCACCATCACGCTGCGTTCGGCGAAATCCTCGAGGTAGTGCTTGCCGTCAAAGGTCTTCAGCGCATAGCTGGTATAGAACTTCCAGGCGCCGAGGAAGGTCTGAAAGCGAAACGGAGCGCGCCGGGCATGGGCGAACAACGCCAGCACAAACCCGCGGTCATAGCCGGCCAGCACCTGCGGATCGTAATAGCCCTCGCTGACGAGCCAGCTGAGCTTATCCTCCTGGCTGGGGAAGGTGAGGGCGTTGGGCTGAACCTGGGTCGCCATAAAGGCCTCAACCGCCTGGCGATCTTTCTCAAACGGGATGCGGCCCTCGCTGTCGTACAAATTCAGCATCGCGTTGAGGGCGTGAAAATCCACGGCGGCGGTTATACGTTCTGCGGTTGTCGTTGCCAAAATTCACTGACTCCTTTACGCACGGTGTTGATATCGTCGGGGGTTCCCATCAGCTCGAAGCGGTAGAGATAGGGCACGGCGCATTTTTGCGCGATGACATCTCCGGCACGCCCCCAGCCGTCGCCAAAGTTGCGATTGCCGGCGGCAATCACTCCGCGGATCAGCTGGCGGTTATGCACGTCGTTTAAAAAGCGGATCGCCTGACGCGGTACCGCGCCGGCGGTGCCGCCGCCGCCATAGCTGGGAACGATGAGAATATAGGGCTCGTCTACCCGCAGATGTTCACGCTCGTTCAGCGGGATGCGCACCGCCGGCAGCCCCAGGCGCTGCACAAAGCGATGGGTATTCTCCGAACGGCTGGAGAAGTAGACGATGAGGCTCATGCGCTGGCCGCCGTAAAGGAGGGGCGCAGGCGATTGATCATATCCGGGCGGAAGCCGCTCCAGCGCAGCTCACCGGCGATCACCACCGGCAGCTGGCGAAATCCCTGCTCGCGCAGGGTGTCGGCGGCATCCGGCTGCTGGTCGACGTTGACCATTTCAAAGGCCAGTCCCCGGCTCTCCATGGCTCGCCGGGTGGCATGGCACTGCACGCAGTCATTTCGAGTGTAAATAATAATGCGCATGATTCGTATTTCCATTTAAGATAACAGCACGGCGCTAAACATAGCGTCGAACGTAGTGGGCCATTCGATAAGGAAATACTAGATGTAGTTATTTAAAACTTCAACCACTCAATATATAGCGTTTTTGGCAAGCGAGTCCCCCGCCGGGATAGATCGGCGGAGGAGGGGGGAGGCTGTGCGGAACTACAGGCGCATGGCCACGGCGAGGCGGTTAAAGGCGTTCATCAAACTGACGGCGAAGGTCAGATCGCTTATCTGACGCGGGGTAAAATGTTCGCGCAGCGGCTGGTAAACCTCATCTTCCGCATGGCTGGCGGCAATGTCGGTGACCGACTCGGCCCAAGCCAGCGCCGCGCGTTCGGCCGGAGTAAAGTGGGCGCTTACCCGCCAGCCCGCAAGGGCATCCAGTTTGCTTTGCGCCATGCCGCCTTTGCGCAGCGCCTGGCTATGTTTCTCAAGACAGAAGGCGCAGCCGTTGATTTGCGAGACGCGTAAATAAACCAGCTCTACCAGGGCGTTGCCCAGCTCGCTTTTCTCCAGCGCGATGCTGGCCTGTACCAGCCCTTTATAGACTTCCGGGCTCAGTTCACTGAATGGCTGACGTAATTGGTTCATGGTGTTCTCCTCTCTAAGACGGCAGCCAAAATAGCACTATAATGGACTGCAAAAGATAGCCATATTGTGATGAAAAAAGCAGACCATAATGGAAGCGATTAACCTCCCGCTTTATCAGCGTATCGCCCGCCAGTTGAAATCGGCGATTGAACGTGGCGAACTGACCCCGGGCAGCCGTTTGCCCGCCAGCCGGGTGTACGCTCAGGAGCAGGGCGTTTCCCGGGCGACCATCGAAAACGCCTGGGGAGAGCTGGTCGCCCAGGGATGGCTCGAGCGGCGTGGGCAGGCGGGGACCTTTGTCAGCGAGCGGCTCAGCCCGCGCCAGCTGGCGCCGGTACCGCCAGTGCAACCGGCCGCGCCGACGGAGCCGCTGCCGTTTCAGATGGGGCTGCCGGCGCTGGATCTCTTTCCGCGCGGGCAGTGGGCGCGGGTGATGGGGCGTCGGCTGCGGACGCAGTCGCGGTTCGATCTTGCACCCGGCGATCCCGGCGGCGATCCGCTTCTGCGCCAGGCTATCGTCGATTATCTACGCCTGTCACGCAGTATCGACTGTCAGCCGGATCAGGTGTTGATCACCGGCAGCTATGCCGCCTCCATGAACCTTATCCTGCGTACCCTGGCGCAGCCGGGACAGCATATGTGGATGGAAGATCCGGGGTATCCCTTTATCCGGCCGGTCGTCGAGGCTGGGCAGCTGGCGGTGGATGCGATTCCCGTGGACGACGAAGGGATGGACGTCGGCTGGGGCCAGCGTCATCACCCGCAGGCGCGATTTGCCCTGCTCACACCAGCCCATCAGAGTCCGCTGGGGGTCGCGCTGTCGCTTCCCCGACGCCGCCAGCTGCTGGCGTGGGCCGCGGAGCGCGACGCGTGGATCATTGAGGACGATTACGATAGCGAGTTTCGCTATCACGGCAAACCGCTGCCGCCGCTGAAAAGCCTTGATGCGCCGCAGAGGGTTATCTACGCGGGCACCTTCAGTAAGTCGATGTTCCCGGCGCTGCGCACCGCCTGGCTGGTGGTGCCGACCCCGCTGGTGGCGCGTTTTCACCAGACCGCGGAGCGCCAGTCCTGCACCGTTCCCACCCTGTGGCAGCAGACGCTGGCGGATTTTATCCAGCAGGGACATTTTTGGCGTCATTTGAAGAAAATGCGTGCCAGCTATAGCCAGCGTAGACAGTGGCTGGAGTCGGCTCTGCAGGCGCAGGGCTTTCAGGTCACGCCGCAGCTGGGGGGAATTCAACTGGTTATGTCGGTCAGCGGCGACGATCGGCTGCTCGCGCGGCGGGCGGTTGTGGCCGGGCTGGCGGTGCAGGCGCTGAGCGACTGGCGGATTCGCCACGCGGGCGAGGGGGGATTATTGATGAGTTTTACCAATATACGTTCGCCGGCGATGGCTGACGGACTTGCCCGACGGCTGAGAGAGGCGATAGCGATTTGATGGCGCTTAAGTCGGGGAAGCAGAAAAACCCTGCGGCCAGAGGCGCGCAGGGGCTGACGCGTATTTGTTATCTTCATTGCCTTCCGTAAAGCTCGCGGGCTACCGCGCGCCAATCGCGCGGCGGCAGCCGACGCTTAAGCTATTATCGACGTAAATTGAGCAATACGCCAATAAATACCCCGACGGCGGCGGCGGCGCCCACACTGTGCCACGGTTTATTGCGCACGTAGGTATCGGCACAGCCCAGCGCATCGCACGCTGCCTGGCGCGCATCCAGCGCCGCCTGCTGCACCCGGTTGTGGCCATTAAGGCGGGCACGAGTCTCTTTTAACAGCGACTGCGCTTTGACACGCGCCGCTTCCGCTTCCTCTTTGGCGTCACTGCCCCATGATTTCAGCACCTCTTCCAGCGTATCCGCTAATTGGCTGACATCGTTATGAATATCTTCGGCGTTCTCGTCAAAATTGTTGCGGTTCACATGGTTAGCCATCGTTATCTCCCTTAATTCCATCGAGTGAGTAAGTGTAGGACAAGATTTTGAATTATGCTTACTGTTGTGGTTTCTGGAATTTTCCGAAAGCACTGTCCTTAATGAATAAGGTAAGGTCAATGTGCGGTAAAAGATAACGAGGAATCAGTATGTATTTAAGACCCGATGAGGTGGCGCGTGTTCTTGAAAAAGCCGGCTTCACCATGGATGTTGTGACGCAAAAAGCGTACGGCTATCGCCGCGGCGATAATTATGTTTATGTGAACCGCGAAGCGCGCATGGGGCGAACAGCGTTAGTTATTCATCCGGCGTTAAAAGAGCGCAGCAATATGCTGGCCGAACCGGCTTCAGATATCAAAACCTGTGATCATTATGAACAGTTTCCGCTGTATTTAGCCGGGGATGCGCAACAACATTATGGTATTCCGCATGGATTTAGCTCACGCATGGCGCTTGAGCGTTTTCTGAATGGGCTATTTGGCGAAGCCCAGCCGGCAATGTCGACGAATTAATACGCCGATAGGCATTTAAGGATCCAGGCGAGGCGGGCTGGCGGGAAGAGGCGACTGGCAGAGCCAGTCGCTGCTAACGCGTTGGTCAGGCCTTCGCCTGCTGATAGGGCGCCACGCGGAACAGGCGGCGGCAATAGTCGAGGAAGTAGCCGTAGGCGGCGCCCATCATCATCGATACCGCCAGGTTCGAGCTCACCGCGGCGACAATCTGGTGCCAGTCAGCACCCACGCTCCACAGAATAGCGACATACACCGGCGACTGAAAGGTGACGTAGGCCAGCACGTCGGCCATATTTTTCATCCACCTGGCTGGGCTGATGCGCCGGGCCTGACGCATGGCGAAATCGCGATAAATCCCATAGGGTACGGCAATAATAATGTTGACCGGGATCGCCACCAGACGCGACGATAACGACTGCTCAAACGTCATACCAGAGAGAAAAATTTCGATCATCATGTTGACGACGGTGCAGTAAACCACCATCGCAAAGGTGTCTGCAACCGCATGCCGCAAGCGGGAGTGCGCAGAGAACATCGGAGTGCTCCTCGAAAATGAAGTCATTAACGCCGAAAAATGCGCGTTGGTATAGCGTTTTTGGGCTGCCTGTTTTGATGTGCGTAGAGTATATCTCTGCATTAAAAGTGGCAACTAGCTATAAATTTTTATTTATCGCCTTTTTGTCGATAAAATACTCTGCGCTGGTTTGTTTTTTGTTCGTTACGCTACTTTTATTCCTGTTTTTGCAAATATCAATATTTATCAATGTGTTACTCTTGATTGCGAAATCGAGACTGGCCGAGGGAACGGCGCCTGATAGCCAACCATGGCGCGACATCACGCGAGTGTGTGATTCCGTTCTCTTTTAGGATTTTTTATGCCGTAAGTCGCGTTTTTATGGTGAAAAATTCTGAATTGCGAATTGTTTTTTTATTCCCATTGTCTGATTAACTATTCACTGCAACCAAAGGTATGTATCAGTGCGGCCACGTATGAACAGCAGGTAACCCGCTGACCATAAAGCTAATATTCCTGGCGAGAACGGTGGTTTTTCCCGTCATTCTGCCTTTTTTATTTATTCACTCTCTTTTTTGCCTGTGCTTATGAAAAAGGCTCAGGTATTTGCCAATATAGCTTCAGGGGATAACCGCTAATATCCACCTTATATATTTATCTGGACAACCGAAGGCTGGAAATAAATAAACGTTTCTATTACACTTGCCGCGTTGTATCTTTTAATTTGCTATTTGGAATTTTTTAATTTTATGTCTTCAATGTTACACAAACTGAATAATATCCGTTCACTGCGTGCCCTGTCCCGTGAATTCTCCATTGACGTGCTTGAAGAGATGCTGGAAAAGCTCAGGATCGTCACTGAAGAAAAACGTACGCAACAGCAGCAGGCAGCTCAGCAGCAGGCTGAATATCAGGAGAAAGTGAATACCTGGCTTGAACTGATGCGCGCCGACGGTATTTCTCCTGACGAGCTGGTGGCCGATATTCAGCCGCCAAAGGCGGGAGGCAAAAAGCGTCAACCGCGCCCGGCGAAATATCGTTATACCGATCATACTGGCGCAGAGAAAACCTGGACCGGACAGGGAAGAATGCCGAAGCCGATTGCCGAGGCTGTCGCCCAGGGTAAATCGCTGGATAGCTTTTTAATTTAACGCCTTCGGGCCAGCGCCAGCCCGGTGGTGAGAGACCCACCGGCCTGGCCTTACGACTTTAAGCGAGGGGCTTTAGCAGACGCCGAAGTCTCCCTCTTCCTGATACGGCGTGACCTCGTCCGACTTCAGCGAATAGCGCTCTCCCTGCTCCTGTGCGGCCTGAACCACCACCAGTTGCTCCCCTTGCACTTCCACCACTTTCAGTTTTGGTCCGCCCGCTCGGGGTTGTACCAGATCGCCGACAGCAAACATAATTCACTCCTCACTGTTAACACCATGGATAAACCTAAACCATAGCTCAACGCCCGCTCACTGAACACCGGGCGTGCTGTTTTTTGTTAAAACAATTTGGAGTTATATGTATTAACATTGTTAATGTTTTGCTGGCGCCATACCGCTGCTGAGAAAGGGGGACGGCGAGGGTAGGGTTACCACCAATCAGGTCAGGAAAGACACCATGAAGTATATCATTCTGTTGATCATTGTTATTGCTGTACTGTATGTCCATTACCGCGGACGGGTGCGCTATCGTTTCTGGCGGCAGCTCTCCGACCATTCCACATTTACCGCGCCGCTGAATGGATTTATGTATTTATTTTCCCGCGTGCCGAATACGCCTTATCTGCGGCCGGAGATGTTTCCCGAGCTGGCGATATTGCAGCAAAACTGGCAGGTTATTCGCGACGAAGGTCTCCACCTTCAGCAACTGGAGCAGATTAAAGCGGCCGATAAATATAACGATGCCGGGTTTAACTCATTTTTCAAAACCGGCTGGAAACGCTTTTATCTGAAATGGTATGAGGATGCCCATCCTTCCGCCAGCCAGCTCTGTCCGCAAACTACCGCGCTGCTGCGCGATATCCCGTCGGTGAAAGCGGCCATGTTCGCCACTCTGCCGGACGGTAGCCGTCTGCCGCGCCATCGTGACCCCTACGCCGGCTCGCTACGCTTTCATCTGGGCCTGGCAACGCCGAACGATGACCGCTGCTTTATCGAGGTGGATGGCCAGCGTTACAGTTGGCGCGATGGAGAAGGCGTGCTGTTTGACGAGACCTATATCCACTATGCGGAAAATACCAGTGGTGAGAATCGCCTGATTCTGTTCTGCGATATTGAAAGGCCGATGCGCTACCGCTGGGCGCAGAAAGTTAACCACTGGCTGGGACGTCATCTGATGAGCGCCGCTTCGGCGCCCAACGATATCGGCGATCGCACCGGCGGGATTAACCGGGCGTTTCGCTATATTTACCAGATCCGTATTGTTGGTAAGCGGTTGAAAAAATGGAATAAGACGGTCTATTACATCGTCAAATGGCTGCTCTTCGGCGGCATTGCCTGGCTTATCTGGAGCGCGTTTTAACCCCCTGGCGCCGGTTCCACGGCATGGTCGCCAGCAGACGCGCCATGCCGCAAAAGCCGGTTACGCCGGCGAAGGTGAGCCCGGCGCCGACCGCGCCGCTGAGCAGGAAAAAGCCGCCGTTAACGGTATAGCCCAGCAGCACCCCCAGTAAAATCAGGACGCCAGCGGCAATTTGCACCTGGCGCATCAGCGGCAGCGGCTGCGATGAATCTTCCACTACCGGCAACCCCGCGGCTTTCCACGCCTGAATTCCTCCTGCCAGCAGACAAGGCTGCGCCGGCGCGGCGGCCGCGGCCAGACGAATCGCATTATTCTGCGTCCGGGAACCCGCCTGGCAGTGAAAGATGACCGTCTCTCCGGCCCGGGCATTGAGGGGCGCACCGCTGGTCAGAGTGGCGAGCGGCACCAGCTCGGCATCGGGGATATGTTCGCGCGCATATTCATCCGCATCGCGGATATCAATCAGTCTGGCGCCCTGGGCAATCTGCGCCTGGGCCTCGGCGGGAGTTAAGGTGGCGATGGTCATAGGATCCTCACGGGCAATAGAGCGTTTTCAGCGTATTGATCACCTGCTGTACCGCAGGGTGGGTGATGAAATAGTGGATACGCTGGGCGTCGCGCTCGCTGTCGATCAGCCCCTCGTCACGCATCCGCGCGAGGTGTTGCGAGGTGGCGGAGGGGCTCAGCCCTGTAGCCCGGGCGAGTTCGCCGGCGCTGGCCCTGGGCGCATCGCACAGCATGCACAGGATCAGCAATCGGTGAGGATTGCTCATCGCTTTCATCAGCGCGGCGGCTTCTCCGGCGCGGGCCTGCAGGTCTTCAGGTGTGGTCATTTATTTTAGCTTTGTCTAAATTTAGATAACTCTAAAATAAAAAGGCCGCCAGCGCCAGCACAATTTCTCCACGACTCAGGCCGAAACGGCGAGCCGGGCAATCTGCGCCCGGGCGCTGGCGATCCCGGCGTCGCGACCATGCGGGCGATTGTCCAGCCCTTCGGCATAGATAAATTCCACCTCCTGGATCCCCATCAGCCCCAGTACCGCGCGCAGATAGGGCGTGACGGCGTCGGTAGTTTCTCCCTGGTGAATACCGCCGCGGCTGCTGACGACCACCGCCCGGACGCCCTCCACCAGCCCCTGCGGCCAGCTCTCGGTGTAGCGAAAGGTTTCCCGCGCCCGCGCCACGAGGTCGAACCATTTTTTTAGATCGGTCGGGACGTTGAGGTTATACATCGGCGCGCCGATCACCAGCAGGTCGCTGGCCTTTAACTCGGCGATAAGCTGGTCGGAGAGGGCGACCGCCTCGCGGATAGCAGGCTGCGGATCCACTGCCCCGCGCAGGGCGGCGAACAGGGGGCGATCCAGCGTTGGCAGCGCCATGGCGCTGAGATCGTGTTCGATGAGCCGATCGCCGTGTCCCGCCGCCTGGCGCGCCGCGAGAAATTCGTTAATCAACTGATTGGTCAGGGATGTTTCGCCATTAATGCTGGATTTTAAAACCAGAACGTTAGCCATGATGAGTGCCTCAAATGAAAGATAGAAACAAAGACTAACACTGTCTTTTTTGTCTCAGGAGTGACATTATTTTTCCCTATTGTATCCCGTAAGGAACCAATCTGTGCGCGACGATCTGAATGCGATCCCGGTATTTGTCACCGTGGTCGAGAGCGGCAACTTTGCCAGCGCGGCGGCGATCCTCCATGTGACGCGTTCGGCGGTGGGAAAAACCATTGCCCGGCTGGAAGCGCGTCTCGGCGTGGCGTTATTCCAGCGTACCACCCGACGGCAACTGCTGACGGAAGAGGGGGAGCAATTCTATCTCCAGTGCCGGGAAGCGCTGGAGCGCATCCGCGAGGCCGAAGAGACGCTGCAGCGCGGCAAAGATGAGGTGCAGGGGCGGCTGCGGGTGTCGCTGCCGGTGCTGTTTGGCCAGCGCTGCGTGGCACCGCTGCTGTTCCGCCTCAGCCAGCGCTATCCGTTACTGAAGCTCGAGCTCCACTACAGCGACCGGCAGGTCAATCTGCTGGAGGAGGGGTTTGATCTTGCGGTGCGTATCGGGAGCCTGGCCGATACCGGGTCGCTGCGGGCCCGGGCGCTGGGAGAGCACGGCATGGTGCTGTGCGCGGCGGCGGAGTACCTGCGCCAGCAGCCAGCGCCGCAGACTATTGCCGGGTTGAACGAGCACCGTACCCTCGGCTATCTGCACAACGGCCAGCTGCAAAAATGGCAACTGTATGACCCGCAGCAGGGCGACGTGCGCTTCAGTCCGCAGACGTGGCTGATACAGGATGATTTTGCCGCCATCGCGGCGGCAGTGCAGCAGGGGATGGGCATCGCCTGGCTGCCGGACTGGCTGGTGGCGCAGGCGCTTGCCGATGGGACATTGCAGCAGGTGTTGGCGCCCAGCGCTCAGGTGCGTTTCGCCATCCACGCGGTATGGCCGGAGGGGCCGTGGCTGCCGCAAAAAACGCGGGCGGCGATCGATGCCCTGCGGGAAGGGCTACCTCTTACCGCAACACCTGGTTAGCGCAGAGAGATATAACCGCCATCTATGGCGGCGGAGGTTTTCCGACAGCGTGCAAGCTACCGGCGCGCTTTACGCCGTAGCCTCAGCGACGAGGCCGTCCGGCACGGGCGGCACGGCGGTACAACGTGCTGCGGGCGATACCCAGTATCTGCGCCGCCCGGCTGACGTTGCCGTTGACCCTGGCCAGGGTATCGACAATCAACTGCTCATCATGGGCCTGCAATCCCCCGCGCGGCAACGGCGCAGGCGCGGCGCGATACGCCTCCGGCAGCGCGTCGGGCGTCAGCGTGTCGCCCTCATCGGCGAGAGCCAGCATTACCTTCAGGACGCTCTGCAGCTGGCGTACGTTTCCCGGCCACGGCAGCTGGCTAAGGTGAACCAGCAGCGCGTTTGAAAGCGTCACCCGGCGTGAAGCACCGCCCAGGTCGTGCCACAGGGTGGCGATAAAGGTTTCCAGCGCCGGCCACTCGCGCAGCGGAGGCAGCGCCAGGGCGTATTCCCGCAGGCGCCACAGCAGATCTTCACGGAATTCTCCGGCGCTGACCCGCTGGGTCAGGTTGCGGTGGGTGGCGCAAATCAAGGCGAAATTCACCGGCACGCTGCGGCTGGCGCCCAGCGGAGCGACCTCTTTCTCCTGCAGGACGCGCAGGAGGCGGGTCTGCAGCGCCAGCGGCATATCGCCGATCTCATCAAGAAACAGCACCCCGCCGTCAGCCTCGCGGATTTTACCGATATAGCCATTTTTGCTGGCGCCGGTAAACGCCCCCGGCTGGTAGCCGAAGAGCTCGGATTCGATCAGCGATTCCGGAATGGCGGCGCAGTTAATGGCGACAAATTTACCGCTGCGCCAGCGGCTGTGCCGGTGCAACGTGCGGCTGACATACTCTTTGCCGCTGCCGGTTTCTCCTTCAATGCACAGGGCGATGCCGGCGTTGAGCAGCCGCAGCAGCTTTTCGCCTTCGCGCGGACTGGTAAAGGGGAGATGCATGGCCGGCGGGGCGCTTACCGCCACCCGGCGGCGGGTGGGCGCCCGCAGGCGATAGTGGTAGCGGCCCTGCGGCGTGGTCAGTGGCAGCGGGACGCTGACCGCCGTTTGCGTCAGCGTCGGAAAAAGCGAGGCAAAGGTGAGCTGGCCAAACTGCGCCGCGCTCAGGCCGAACTCGCGCATCGCCAGCCGGTTGCCGGCGGTGAGGACGTTGTCGGAAAAGACCAGCAGCAGCTCCTCGACGCTGTCGAGTTTGTCCACCTGCCGGTGCAGGCTCATCAGCCACTGCTCAGGATGCAGACTCTGTTTCACCCACAGATATTCAATTTGCTTTGCCGCCGCTTTTACCCAGCCAAAGGTGTGCTGGTGGGGAAAATTCGCCGGGCCGGAGATATCCAGCACCCCGGCGATGCTTCCGTCCGGTCGCTGGAGCGGCATCGCCGCGCAGTACAGATTCTGGTTGCGGGTAAGAAAGTGCTGACGGCCATCGATCTCGCAGCCATCGTCAATTGCCAGCGCGGTGCCGATGGCGTTGGTCCCGCGCCCGCTTTCACTCCACAGATTGCCGGGAGCCAGCGCCACGCGCTGGGCCTTTTGCAGCGCCTGGGTATCGCCGAGAGTATGCAGCACCAGGCCGTCGGGGTCGGAAAGGATCACCACCGACTGCAGGTCTGCGACCTGGCGCGACAGGGCTTCCACCACCGGCTGCGCCAGCTGCTGCAGGCCGCGGTGGCTGGCGAGCCGGTCCGCCAGCTCGCCGGCGCCGAGGCGGGGAAAATCCTCGGTGGCGGGATCCAGCCCGTAGCGCTGGCAGCGAGACCACGAATCGCTCAGCAGGGGATTCGCATTAACCTCTGGTGCGAGAAGAAAGGGATTGCCTGCCACAGGGCACCTCTGGGTCGATGTTGCTGTGTTGCAATATTGTAGCCATTTGGTTTATTTGGTGTTGCGATTTGCAACACATAAGTGGAAACCCGTGCGACAGTGGCTGACCATCTGCTCGGTTAGTGAAGGCAACGTATTAATAAATAAAAATATTTAAAGAAAATAAAAAACTGGCATAACCCCTGCACAGTGAGAAGCGTTCGGCGGCAAATTTAAAAAATCAATATGCCGCTGCGTCTCAACCCTACAGAAGGAGATTTGCGATGCGTTATGCACATCCTGGCCAGCCCGGCGCCGTGGTTTCATTTAAATCGGCTTACGGCAACTTCATTGACGGTAGATTTGTCGAGCCGCTGAGCGGTGAATTCTTTATGAATACTTCGCCGGTCGACGGCAGCAACATTGCGCAGTTTCCCCGCTCGGATGCCAGAGACATTGACTTCGCCCTCGACGCCGCCCATCGCGCGGCGCCGGCGTGGGGTAAAACCTCAGTGCAACAGCGCTCCAGGCTGCTGCTACAGGTCGCCGATCGTATTGAACAGCATCTGGAATATCTGGCGGTGGCGGAGAGCTGGGACAATGGGAAACCGATCCGCGAAACCCTGAATGCCGACCTGCCGCTGGCGGTGGATCATTTTCGCTACTTCGCCGGCTGCCTGCGCGCTCAGGAGGGAAGCACCGCCGAGATTGACGAAACCACGGTGGCCTATCATTTCCATGAACCGCTGGGGGTGGTCGGGCAGATTATCCCGTGGAACTTCCCGCTGCTGATGGCCGCGTGGAAGCTGGCCCCGGCCCTGGCGGCGGGGAACTGCGTGGTGCTCAAACCGGCGGAACAGACGCCGCTAAGCATTACCCTGCTGCTGGAGCTGATCGGCGATCTGTTCCCGGCCGGGGTGCTTAACGTGGTGCAGGGTTTCGGCAAAGAGGCGGGCGAGGCGCTGGCCACCAGCAAGCGTATCGCCAAGCTGGCGTTTACCGGCTCCACGCCGGTCGGGCGGCATATTCTCGCCTGCGCGGCGGAAAATATTATCCCCTGCACCGTCGAGCTGGGGGGGAAATCGCCCAACATCTACTTCGCCGACGTGATGGACGGAGAAGAGGAATTTATTGAGAAGGCGGTGGAGGGGCTGGTGCTCGGCTTCTTCAACCAGGGTGAGGTCTGTACCTGCCCGTCGCGGGCGCTGATCCATGAATCCATCTATGAGCCCTTTATGGCACGGGTCATGGAGAAGGTGGCGCAGATCCGCCGCGGCGATCCGTTAGATACCGACACTATGATCGGCGCTCAGGCTTCCCGCCAGCAGTTCGACAAGATCCTCTCCTATATTCAGATTGCCCGGGAAGAGGGTGGGCAAATTCTGACCGGCGGCGAGCGGGCGGCTATCGCGCCGGCGCTGGATAATGGCTTTTATATTCAGCCCACGCTGATTAAAGGTCGCAACGATATGCGTTCCTTCCAGGAGGAGATCTTTGGGCCGGTGATCGGGGTGACCACCTTTAAGGACGAAGCGGAAGCGCTGGCTATCGCCAATGAGACCCAGTTTGGTCTCGGCGCCGGGGTGTGGACGCGGGATACCAACCTCGCCTATCGCATGGGTCGCGGCATTAAAGCCGGTCGCGTGTGGACCAACTGCTATCATGTCTACCCGGCGCATGCGGCGTTCGGCGGCTATAAACAGTCCGGCGTCGGGCGGGAAACGCACAAGATGGCGCTGGATGCCTATCAGCAAACCAAAAACCTGCTGGTGAGCTACGGCACCGCGCCGCTGGGCCTGTTCTGAAGTCCATCTCATTTCTGACCGATCCTCAGTCCGCAATCCATTCGGGTTGCGGATTTTTTTAACTTCAAAATAACCATTCGAAGATGGTGGTTATTTTGCCGGCGGCAGCGCCCATGTATTTATGTCACTTATGTATTGGCTTTCACTTGAAAATAAAAACACTTCCATAATAAGGGATTAGTGGGTGGAGGTGGCGCACCCTGGCGTCGTTTGTGTAGAAATTATGAATATTAATACCAGGAAAATTCCTAATTTTTGTGTACGCTCTGACGAGCGCACAATAAAACAAGACGAATTTTTGAACAATTGTCTTTAAATTTGTTAATTGAATTGATCTGTTGTTGTTTAAAGGTATTTGAATTTCTTTTGTATAGATATGTAAATTAACATTGAAAAGCCATTTCAAAAATTAAATATATGGCGAACATAGCTATTAACTTATAGTTAACATCTCCCCGGGTTGCCTTTTGTTACTTCGGGTAATATATTTATTTCGCACATCAAAATAACTCTTTTTTCTTCTGTTTGTTATTCATGGCCATCTATTGGCGAAATAAGGCAGAGTAGAGGGGGATGTGCCTAATATCCTGCGGAAGGAACGCAATGTACATTTACAGGGAGGAGCTGACGAGCCGTTTCGTGATAGCTTTAGGGCTATTGTCGATGATGGAAAATATGTTCGTTAACGATGAGATAAATAATGAAAAAACAACCTCGCTTTATAACCATCCTCATAGGAGCGCTGCTTTCTGGCGTAGCCTTGCAGGCTACCGCGGCCAACACTATCAATCCTGACTCGGGCACCAGTTCGGAAGGCGCCGGCGGGCAGGTCATCTTCAATGGGTCAATCACCGACAGCTCCTGCAACGTCGATAGTAGTTCTAATGGCCAGAAGGTTGATCTGGGCAAATGGGCCAGCAACTATTTTACCGGCACTGGTTTTGAAACCACCAAAACCCCCTTCCATATCAAAGTGAAAGATTGCCCGGCCAGCGTGACTACGGTCGCCGTGCTGTTTGACGGCGCGCGCGATCAGTCTGATAACTCCCTGCTGGCCATCAACGGCGGCGCCAGCGGCGTAGCGATTAAGCTGTATGAGCACGATCGGTCGACGGCTGTCAGCCTCGGTAAAACGTCAGCCAAACAGACGGTCACTCCGGGTACCAGCGGCGGCACCGGCTCTGCCGACCTCGAGTTTTACGCCGACTATATCTCCACCGCGGCGACCGTGACGGCAGGTAAAGCCGACGGTACAGCTAATTTCAATATGATTTATAACTGATCTAATTGCGCGTTATTCAGAGTCAGCCCACTGCGTCTTGATTAATTACAGATAGCTAAAGTGTTAATTGTCATGAAGTCACGAAATATATTCGTGACGGTATAGTTGTTTTTGCTAATAATCCCGTCGAGTACTGGCTCTGTTATTCACTGCTTTATTTTGTTGTCTGTTCAACTTTTACCTGATGGTAAGTCATGATGAAGAAAATAATTGCCGTTGCGGCTTTTCTGCTGTGCACCACGGCAGCGCAGGCCGGTATTGTCATGGGTGGAACCCGTGTGATTTATCAGGAAGGGAAGCGTGAAGCCGCTATTTCAGTCACCAATGCCGATACCCATACGCCCTATCTGGTGCAGTCGTGGGTGGAAAATTACGCGGAAAACGATAAGGCCAGGGTGCCCTTCATTGTAACGCCGCCCTTGTTCCGTCTCGATCCGGAGCAAAATAACGTTCTGCGGATTAACTTTATTGGCGCCTCGCTGCCCCGCGACCGTGAATCGGTCTTCTGGCTGAACGTCAAAAGTATCGCCCCGACGCCTCAGGGCGAGGTGAATAAGCTGCAGGTGAATATTAAATCGAAATTCAAAATCTTCTATCGCCCCAACGACCTGGCGGGCGACCCGGCAAAGGCCTGGCAGCAGCTGAAGTTTAGCCAGTCCGGCGGTCGGCTGACGGTGATAAATCCCACTCCCTACTTCGTCTCTTTTTACGCCGTCGAAGTGGGCGGGCAAAGCATCGACGATCCCGGCATGGTGGCTCCCTTCGGCGAGAAAACGTGGCCGGTGAGCGGGCACGGCACCGTCAAATGGCGGGCGATTAACGACTACGGCGGCGTCAGCGATTTCGCCCAGCAGTAATTCCCCTTTTTGATGAGCTTACCGGACGGCGCCAGCATGAAAAGAATAACAACAGCCAGGGTGCGGGAGTATGCCTTGTTGCCCGTTACCGCCGGGCGGGCGGTGGCGCTGGCGACGGTGCCGACGATGATGTTTTGTCTCAGTCCGTTGGGCCGGGCGATGGCCGACGACTATTTTGACCCGGCGGCGCTGGAGTTTGCTGACCCGCAGCAGCAAACCTCCGATCTGCACTACTTCGCCAAACCCGGCGGCCAGCAGCCGGGGACTTATCCTGTCACCATGGTGGTTAATGACCAGGAGCTGGGTCAGGCTGATATCACGTTTGTTGACGATGGCGGGCAGCTGCGCCCGGTGCTGACGCCCGGTCAGCTGGCGGAGTATGGCGTCAACGTCAGCGCGTTTCCCGCCTTTCAAGCGCTGCATGAAGGCGAAACCTTCACCCGGATCGAGAAGTTTATTCCCGACGCCAGCAGTCGGTTCAGCTTCGCTAACCAGCGCCTGACGCTGAGTATTCCCCAGGCGGCGATGAACGTGCAAAGCCGCGGCTATGTCGATCCGTCGCGCTGGGACGATGGCGTGCCGGCCGCGTTTGTCGATTACTATTTTTCCGGCGCGCAAATAAAGAACGCCGACGAAGGGGAGAGCAGCCGCTCAAACTATCTCAATTTACGCAGCGGCCTCAACCTGGGCGCCTGGCGACTGCGCAACATCTCCTCAATGCAGTATGACCAGCAGCGCCGGCACTGGGATACCCAGAGCACCTGGCTGCAGCGCGATGTCCGCTCGCTGAAGAGCTTGCTGCGGATCGGCGATACCTATACCACCGGCGATGTGTTTGACAGCATACAGTTTCGCGGCGTCCAGCTGATGTCTGACGATGAAATGCTCCCGGACAGCCAGCGCGGCTTTGCCCCCACCATTCGTGGCGTGGCGCACAGCAATGCTAAAGTGACCGTCTCTCAGCACGGGTATGTGATCTACGAGACCTTTGTGTCGCCGGGGGCGTTCGCCATCAGCGATCTCTACCCCACCTCGCAGAGCGGCGATCTGGAGGTGAAGGTGACCGAGAGCAATGGCGCGGTGCGTACCTTTACCCAGCCCTATTCCGCGGTGCCATATATGCTGCGCGAAGGGCGCGGCAAATTCAGTCTCAGCGCCGGCCGCTACCACTCCGGGGGGGAGTCGGTGCGCTCGCCGGAATTTCTGCAGGGCACTTTGTTCTACGGTTTGACGGCGGGATTCACCCTCTACGGTGGTACGCAGCTGGCCCGGGACTATCAGGCGTGGGCGCTGGGCCTGGGCCGCGGTTTTGGCGAGTTCGGATCGCTGGGAGGGGATGTCACCCAGGCCGTCACCCGTACGCCGTCGGGCAAGCGCTATACGGGCCATTCGCTGCGCGCTCAGTATCAGAAAAATTTTGTCAGCTCGGGCACTGCGTTCAGCCTCGCCAGCTATCGCTACTCGTCAAGCGGCTATTACGATTTTGCCGAAGCCAGCGCCCTCGAAAGCGCCCAGGGGCAAGTAGACAACCGGCGTCGCCGGGAAGAGCTGTCGGTGTCGCAAAGCCTTGGTGGCCTGGGCAGTCTGGCGGTTTCCGCCTGGTCGCAGGAGTACTGGCATCGGCAGAGTCGGGATGAGACGGTGCACCTTGGGTTCTACAGCGCCTGGAAAGGGATCTCCTGGGGCGTGGGCTATTACTACACCCGCGCCAGCGGCCAGCAAAAAAATGACCGCTCCTGGTCATTCAATATCAATATTCCGCTGGGTGGTCCGCTGTCCGACAGCGCGGTGAGCTACAACACCACCTCGGACAGCAATGGCTATACCTCGCAGCAGATGTCGCTGTATGGCGCGGTGCCGACGCGGCCAAATCTGTTCTACTCGGTTCAGCAAGGTTATGGCAACCAAGGACGAGGCAGCAACAGCAGCGCCTCCCTGGACTACCACGGCGGCTTCGGCAACGCCCAGATCGGCTATCGCCATGACGCCGCCAGCAACCAGTTGACCTGGGGAGGCGCCGGCTCGGTGGTCGCGCATCCGCACGGCGTCACCTTCGGCCAGACGGTGGGTGAGAGCTTCGCCATCGTCCGGGCGCCGGGGGCCGCCGGCGTGGCGGTGCAAAACGGCAACAATGTGCACACCGACTGGCGCGGCTATGCCGTGGTGCCCTCCCTGACCGCCTACCGGAAAAATGTCATTACCCTCGATACGGAGTCGATGGCCGACGACACCGACGTCGACCAGCAGGGGCAGACCGTGATCCCCGGCGGCGGCGCGGTGGTGATGGCCAACTACCAGACCCACATTGGCAACCGGGTGCTGTTTACCCTGCGCAATGCCCAGGGGCCGCTACCGTTTGGCGCCAGTGCGCGGCTGGTCGAGGAGGAGGAGAGCGGCAATCCGCCGGGCGGCATGGTGGCCGACGGCGGCCAGGTGTATCTCAGCGGCGTGCCGCAGGAGGGAACCCTGGCGGTGAGTTGGATCGTCAACAACCAGTCGCAGAGCTGCACGCTGCATTTTCATCTTCCGGATAACCCACAGCAGAGTCTGAATACGGTGAAAACCGTCTCCGGACTGTGCCAGACACGCTGAGGCGGCTATGAAATCTGTTTTTCGTCTACTTCCTTTCCTCTTTCTGCTGGGGCTGAGCGCCTATCTTCCCGGCGTGCGGGCTGAAACCTGCCGCGCAAATATCGGCCAGACCACGGTCAATATTCCTAATATCAAGTATTTACCCACGCTGCCGGTCAATACCCAGATGACCAGCGCGATGGCGGATAACGGCAGCGGGATCCCTTTTTCCTGCGACCTGCAGCTGCCGACGGCGAGCGCCAAACGCATCGTCTATAAGCAGCTGAAAACCGGCGGCTCGCCGATGGTGATTAACGGACAGCATGTCTACCCCAGCGCTATCGACGGCATTGGTTACGCCCTCAGCTTCCAGTGCGCCGGCGGCCCGATGCGTGCCATCGATGGCAGCCACTCCGCCGGCGGCGAGTCGGTGGTGGTATGCGACAGTGCGACGCTCCCGGCGCTGATGACGCAGCAGCAAACCACGGTGAGGATTGCGGTAACCTTCTATAAAACCGGAACGGTGCAACTGGCGGACGGGACGCATACCAACTCGCCGCCGCTGCCGCAGGTGGGGGAGATGACCATTGAACAGCAGACCAGCGCAAGCGCCAGCTTTGTCGCCAGCGCGCCGGTCAGCATCGATATCGCCGCCCTGAATGTGGACATTGGCAGCAGCGGCAGCTGCCAGGTAGCGACATCGACGATCCAGGTCAGTCTGGGTACGGTTAACCGGGGGGAGTTTCATGGCAAAGGGACTACCGGCGGCCAGGCGAAGCGCTTTTCGATTCCGGTCTTCTGTCCGACGCCGACCGACGTGCGCATCGGCTTTTTCGGCGTCAGCGTGGAGAGCGATACCCTGGCCCTGAGCCAGGCCAGCAACAGCGCCAGCGGCGTCGGCGTGAAGCTGACCTACGGCAATAACCCCGGTGCGGCAGTGCCCGACGGCACCAGCGTTAAGATCAACGAGGCCAGCAACTTGCCGATCCTGAAAAGGGTGACCGGCGCCAGCGCCGGTACCGCCGAGGCGATCAATTTCAACGCCCAGTATGTGCAGACTGACGCCACGGTGGGAGCCGGTACGGCCAACAGCATGGTGACTTTCGCCCTGGAGTATAACTAGCCTGGGGCGGCGTTATTCAAAGGTCACGGTGATTTTGGCGGTCGCGGAAAAAGGCCCCAGCTTCGGCGTTCTCGACAACCAGAGCAGCCCCGCCGTATAGGTGCTCGCGAGGGTCGCGCCCGTTGCCAGCGTAAAGTGAATCGGAGCATTCATCTCAATAAGGGGATGCATGCTGGCGTTTGGCGAGATGGCAATGCCGAAGCCGCTGTCCGGCTGCGGCAAAATAATGGCGCTCTCCTGTATCGTATTAGTGGTGCTAAACGTAGCAAGCATAGGTTCGGTCCCGCAATCACTGCCGTTACCCTGCTTGACCAGACCATAGGTGACGGTAAAGGGGCGTGTTTTTTCATAGTAGCCCGGTCGGGCGTTACCGGCAGGAATATCGCCAAAGTTAATTTCGCTTGGCGAAATAGATACCGTGGGGACGCAGGCCATTGTTCTGATACGGTTCAGGCCGGTAATGAAAAGATTATAGTTGGCGCCAGCGGTGCCGTTGCGTAGACCGCCTTGGCCATCTACCTGAAAAAGCGACAATTTTAGGTTATCGTCTATTTTACCTTCCCCGGTCACTCTGCGGCCCGTCGAGATGATATAGACCTGGTAAACCAGGCTGAATGTCTGCCCAATGGCCGGGGACTTACAGGTATTCCCGCTTTTATCACACAGCGTCGCCGGGCCAATCTCCACCGATTTTTTATTTTGTAGCAGATAGTCGATGCCGTTGTAAGTAATGCCTACCTGGATAAAGTCGGGCAAGCTGCTGGCTTTATTTTCCGGATCCAGCCAGAAATAGGCGCTTTCACCGTTCGGAAAATTATCGGTATCTTCGCAACTGAAGGTGGCGGTAATAGGGCTGGAGACCCATATCTTTTTATTGGCAATAAGCTCGCTGCTGGAGACTTTAATGATGCTCTCGATATTCACGACTTCGCTGATCGTGGACGAGGTGGTCTTGCAGGTCAGCGCCTGCGCCGGGAAGGCGCTCAGCATGAACAGAACGGAAAGCCATGTCAGAAATAACGTATCGCTAAGTCGGCGCATAATTACCTCGAGGGGGTTACTGTGCAGATTAAGGATAATTCACGCCAGGCCGTCGCCTGCTGAGGCTCCTGGCGCAGTTCGGGCAGGGTGATTTCGCAGCTTTGCTGGTGCGTTTCGCCCCATTTCATCTGCAGCTTTTCGCCTGAATCGACTCCGCTGACGTAAACTTCTCCTCCCGGGCCGACCAGACCATTGCTGATCCCACTGGCGCGATAGAGCTCGGCGCCCAATGGTGGATAGCTGCCGTCGGCGAGGGTGGTGTGGATCAGCACGCTATATCCCCGGAACGTATCAAAGCGCACCCGGGTGATTGCCCCGCGGGTAGGCACGGTATCCGCTACCGCGTTAGGGACATCAAGAAAGGTATCGAAGTCCTGAGGGTTGAGCGCGACAGAATTGACCCGATAGGGAACGCTTTGTGGTACGACAGCGTAGCCGAAGGGATCGATGCGCACGCCGGTCTGATTCTCTATCCCTACCCCCTGAGCGTCTTTGGCCTCCACTAGCGCAAAGGTTGAGCCCAGCGGTTGCGAGAGGGTAACGCCGCCGCGGTGCGCCACCACGCCGCCGCTCAGATTCAGACTCGCCTGACGATGGCTTTTGCTGTAGGCGTAGCCGGTATACAGATTACCGTACTGGCCGAGATAACCCAGGCTGGCGCTGTTGGTGCTATGGCTGGTGTCATCATAGGCGCTGGTGACGGCCCAGCTCAGGCGATCATCATCGAGCAGCGTGCCGTTTACCCCAGCCTGCCCGGACGTGCCAGACGATTTACTGTGGGCGAGGGTAAATGCGGTATTGATCCGGCGGTTTTCTTGCAGAGTAAAAGGGATGGAAACGCGCAGTGTGATGCTATTGTCGTCATGGGTGAAGTGGCTACGCGTATTCTGATAGTACAGACCATAGTTCACGTTATGGATAGTGCTGTTAAAGCCCGCCTGCAGCGAGATATCGCTTCCTGAGCTATTCCAGTAATTTTGCTGGCTGAAGTTAAGGAAGAAAGCGCTGTTCTTACCGAGAGTTTGCCGGGCAGAAATATCAAAGCGATGCTTTTTATTATAAAACCAGGACGTGTAATAGTGTTGGGGAGCGCTTGCCTGCCAGCTTTCGTCTTCGTCAGAGGGCCAGTAATCATTTTCGTACAGGCCATTGTGCCAGCGTCGACGCTCGTTAACCGCATCGCTGAGGCTATAATAACCTGCCGTTGAGTAACGGTAACCCGCGATTTGAAAGTCGGTCTTGCTCGATAAAAAGGATTTAGCATACAGAAAACGCACGCTCCCTCCCTGCTTGCGCTGGCCACTCGCCAGCGTCGTTCCCGCCAGCGTATAGTCGGCTGAGAGGGCGCCAATCTCCCCCAGATTGCTACCGACGCCAAAGGCGCCGGCGCGATAGTTCTCCGCGGCAAGGGCGCCACCGTATAGTGTGAAGGTATTATTCAGGCCATAAGAGAGCGAGCTTTGCATCAGGGCGGGGGCATAGCCGTCAGCGCCGTCATGATACTTACCCGCCGACAGCTGATAATTCCATTGGCCTGCCCGCACCAGCTGTGGCAGGGTGGTGTAGGCGACAGTAAAGGTCGTCTGGCTACCGTCGGCTTCAATGACGGTTACGTAGAAATCACCGCTGCGGTTAACGGCGCTGATATCATTTAGCTCAAAGGGACCGGCTGGGACGTTCTCGCTGTAAATCAGATAGTTGTTCTGCCGAACTTCCACCCGGGCATTGCTGTTGGCCACACCGCGAATGACCGGCGCGAAGCCGGTCTGGCTGCTGGGGCGCATTTCGGCATCGGTGCCAAGCTGTACGCCGCGAAACTGGACGCTATCGAAGACGCTGTTGTCGGTACTGGTCTGGCCGACGACAAGCCGGCTGCGCCAGGGAATGATGTTCGTTTCCGCCCAACTGGCGATGCTTTGCCACTTATCCGCCTGGCCGCTGAACTTATTCCAGTAGGCATTATTGCGCAATCGCCACGATGCAATATTGATCCCGCTGTTTAGCGAAAGATATTGATACTGGTGGCTGCCCCCGTCGCCATTATTGGCATCGGTAGAATAGCTGTAGTTGACGAAAGCAGCGTTAATACCTTCATCAAAGCGCATGGGGGAAACATAGTCACGGGGATAGTGCTCAATATATTGCTGAGGGATATGAATGATCAGCCGATGATTAGCGATATCCAGCTGTTGCTCTGCCTGGCGGATCGTCTGCGACAGCGCGAAACAGGGCTGGTGGTCATCGTCAATCTTGACGCCATAGCGGATATATTCCGCCGCGCTCAGGCAGGGGGCCAACCCGCCGTGTGCGCTATCCTCTGAGAAGCGAACGGGGCGGCTATCCACCAGCAGATCGTTAATGTAAATATTAACGTCATAGGTGCCCGGCATGACGTCGCCATCGCTGGCGACAAACTGATTAAAAGCCAGCGGGTCGATGCCGTTCACAAACTGGGCATTATAGCGTTCCGCGCTGTCTGCCGGTAACGTGATGGAGATTAACCATGCGCTGGCAAAATAGCGTAATTTACTATCGTCCATCACTCTATCTCCCTAAAGAGGTGCGACGTTTATTTTTTTATTGGAATATCAACAACGGCGCCGTAATCATTAATATATTTCATTTTATGCAAGCGCTGCATGCTGGCGATATTGACAGCGTGATGACTGTACGGCAGCAACATAAAGTTTTTCAGAGGATAGATTTTGCCTTTGTTGTCGATCGCCTCGGCATTAATAACCGTAATATGCAGTGGACTGTTGTTAGTAAAAGATAACGTGTTAGCGCTTTGCTGCCACTGCAGATTTTCAACGGCTTTGGGCAGCGATGTGGCAATTCCTTGCGGGCGATAAAATAGTTTTAATCGAGTGCGAATTGCGAACTGCAGGATGTTATTTTCCTCAGGCGCAGGAGGGACCTCCTGAATATTCACCCAAAACAGACTTTCCCTGTCGGCAGGAAGACCGGTTCCTGAGTAAATAAAGCGCAGTTGTGCCGATTGCTCGGGGCGTAATTTGACCAGGGGCGGCGTGGCCACAATGGGTAAGCCGCTGCTGGGGGTCTCCGGACCCGTATCAAGCCAGGTCTGGACGATATAGTTTTTGCTGCTTCGGTTGTTAATTTTCAGACTGGCCGATTTATCTTTGCCCAAATAAATAACCCGTGAGGCATCGATGGTAATGGCCGCCTGGGTCTGAAAAGCCAAAGCGCCTATGATCACTGCCAGCAGCGTTTTCATATGTTACCCCTTATCCGCGACGTGCCGTCCCTGGCCAGGTGTTATTCCTGCATAATGGTAAACCTGGCGGTCGCATTGCCGTCGCCAGCTTCGGCGTTGTCTTTATCCCAGGTATAGTAGTAGGCTTTCAGGTTGAAGGTACCGGTGCCATCGGCATTGACCGTAATACTCGGGTCGACGTTGGGATCGAAAGGTTTATCGAGCGTGACCGGGGTATTATTGCGGTCGGTTAGCTTAATGCCGACTTTTTTAGCTGTAGGATTACCCGCATCGAGAGCCAGTACGTTAGTGATAGGCGCCTCGTTGGCTGAAGCACCGTCGAGCACAATATAGTACGTGCCCGCTTCACAATCTTTGACGCTAATATTGACCCCAACTTCTGGCCCGGTGCCATTGGTATCATTTTTTAATTTAGACAGCGGAACAGCGCCCATCTTAACTTCAATGAGACCCTTCTCATTGCCGCTTGCCAGTTTGCAACTTGAGTTGACAATTGTACCTGAAAAATACAGCGTACCGTCCGCCGCGGCGGCATAGTGTGAGGTCAAGCCGACGAGTGCCATTGCCAGGCAAAGTGATTTCATTTTCATAGCCAATTCCTTCTGTTGTGACCCAGGGAAGCTAATAGCCAGGCATACTCATTGACGCTGCATAAGCCGTTAGCTCTGTTGTTGTGATAGCCATAAAGCGAACTTATCCCCCCTCCAGGGAGTGGAGGAAATGATACAGGCCTGCAATATTGCGGACATTGAGTTTCTGGTAGATGTTTCTCCGATAGTGACTGATCATCATATTGCTAAGGTCGGTGGCCTGAGCAATTTTCTTATTATTTAAACCTGAGATGATATAGGGGAGAAGAGAGTCCTCCTGTTTCGTAAGTTTAATATTGACACAACTGTCCAGCGAGCTAATTGATTTTCTGAACACTTTAATACAGCGATGATCAGACGCATTCTGTAAGTATTTCTGCAGCCGTTGGGTAACATCTATATAATCAAGCACGATCGTCGAAATAGAGTTTATGATAATGTTTTCGACTGGATCGGCAAGAATCTCACTTTTAACGACAAAAACGATATCGCCATGAATGATCTTTTTTTTACGATAGAGCAGTGCGGCTAATTGTTGAATGTCCGGGTGGCTATAGTCCACGATAATGGTTCTGGCTATGGTTAGACTTTTATCATTCACGTCAGAAATATTATCCAGAAACAATGTTTGACTATACCGACGTTGAGCACTCATGGTCATGTTAACCAGAGACCGGATGCCGTTAATAAAAAACTTATTGGCGGAAATGATAATAATCATAATGTATTTCCTTATACACTGCTTCTGTAACCAAGTATTACTGCTGGAGAGGAGGGGAGTAAATAAGATGATAAGCAGGATCATTAGAAAAATCCTAACGAAAGTTGTTGCATGAAGTGTTTTTACTTATTAATCAGAAGGTTATAATTTAATATTCAACTATTAACGCATAAGAGGAAGGTAAAAAAACGATAATAAATAATATATTAAACGTATGGCCAGGAATAAAATATGAATGCACTGCGGGGCATTTTACTGAAAGTCAAAACAACCAGCAAGCTCACAGCGAGAAAGAGGATTAATTAACGTTTTGCCCCACGTCGGGTTGTATGTCCCGGTGTTTAAAAATAGGATGAATGCCCTGGCTCGCACTGCGGATACTGTGACTGATGCGGCCGGTCACTCTGGCATGAAAAACGATAACTTTAAGGATGGCGAAATGAGACTGACGGTGGGGCTGGCGCTGACGCTGGCGATAATGACCTGCGGCGCCCAGGCGCGCGATATGCAATCCATCGAGCACAGCGGTGAACTGAAGGTGGGCGTGCCGGGCGATTACGCGCCGCTGGCGTTTCGCAATGCCGCCGGCGAACTGCAGGGCTATGACGTGGACATGGCTCGCGATCTCGGGCGCACGCTCGGCCTCAAGGTGAGCTTCGTCTACACCAGCTGGCCCGCGCTCGCCGCCGATCTGCAGGCGGACAAGTTTGATATTGCGATGGGTGGGGTTACCGAGACCCCGGCGCGGGCGCAAGCCTTCGCCCTCAGCCATCCGGTGGTGGCGAACGGAAAAATCGCCTTAGCCAACTGCCAGGCCGCCCCGCGGCTCGGTTCGCTGGAAAAAATTGACCGTCCGGACGTGAAAGTGATCGTCAACCCTGGCGGCACAAACCAGAGTTTTGTCGATGAACACATCAAGCAGGCGCAAATTATTCGCGTGCAGAACAATGTCGATAACCTGCAGGCGCTGCGGCAGAAAACGGCCGATATGATGGTGACCGATCTGATTGAAGGCGACTATTACCAGAGCAAAGAGCCCGGCGTGTTCTGCGTTGCTAACGAAACGCCGTTCGCCGGTACCGCCAGCAACAAGGTGTATATGATGAGTAAAGATAACCCGGCGCTGCTGGAGAAAGTGAACCAGTGGCTGGATAGCCAGGACAAAGAGGTTCTCAAACGGAAGTGGAAAATTCGCGGTTAACCGCGGCGGCGCGCCACCACCGGCAGATATGTCCGGCGGTGGCTATCGTCCACGGTTAGCGCTGCGGCGACAGCGCCTGTCGCGCCAGACCGCGAAAGTAGCAGGCGTAGCCGAGGGTGGCGGTCAGACACAGCATATAGCCAAACGACTCGCTGCCTTCCTCCACCGTATTTTTTACCACCCGGGCGTAGTTCTCTTCCAGCACGGCGTACCACAGGCCGTGCATGCCAAACAGCCGCGAGAAGACCAGAATCGCCAGCAGGCCGCTAATCATCATCCCGTAATACGGGGTGCGGGTATACTCCGCCAGCTGCGACAGGGTCTGACGCAGATGGCGCAACGGCAACAGCAGCGACCCCGCGGTGGCCAGCAGGGCAAACCACACCCAGCTGCCGTGGGAGAGTAAATCAAACAGGCCATCCAGTTCGCGGATCAGCATGGCGAGAAAGAAGCCGCCGATGAGGATATTGCTATAGCGCAAGTGGGCATATTTCCGCGCCAGCAGCAGATGAACCAGCACGATAGCGGCCAGCACGCTCTCCTGCACCACTTCGGTCAGCGACACCTCCGGGATGTCGTTGCCAAACACCCGAATATCCACCCACAGACAGAGTACCGCGAGGGCGGCTGCGACCGCCGCGCCGAGAAAGAATAGCAAGCTTCGTAACAGAGACATTAACACCACAACTTATATTTAAAACAAATATCATAAGTTTTGGGAATACATGTTCCTGTTCACTTTGTGCGACTTTGCGGCTGTTTTTTAACATTTTGCGCTTTTTAGCGCCCTGGAAGGCGGCAGGGGAGGGGGCTCCCCTGCATAAAGGGGATTCAGAGAATATCATCCACCACGCCGCCATCGACGCGCAGCGCGGCGCCGGAGGTGGCCGACGCCTGCGGCGAGCAGACGTAGACCACCATATTGGCGACCTCTGCCACCGAGGCCGCCCGCTGGATCACCGAGCTCGGACGATGGGTCATAACAAACGCTTTCGCCAGTTCCTCCAGCGACTTGCCGGTTTTCGCCACGTCGTCTTTCAGCATCTCGGCAAAGCCGTCGGAAATCGTCGGCCCCGGCAGTACGCTGTTAACGGTCACTCCGCTGCCGGCGACATATTTCGCCAGGCCGCGGGCCAGCGAGAGCTGCGCGGTCTTGGTGACGCCATAGTGGATCATGTCCGCCGGGATATTGCGCGCCGATTCCGAGGAGATAAACACCACCCGCCCCCAGCCTTTACTGACCATCGCCGGGAGCAGCCCCCGCGACAGGCGTACGCCGGACATGACGTTGGTCTGCCAGTAGTTGTCCCAGGTCGCGTCGTCGGTGGCGTAGAAATCCTGCGGGCCATAGATCCCGGCGTTATTGACCAGAATATCGACGCCGGTCACGGCCCGCAGCAGCTGCGCTGCGCCGTCGGCGTCGCTGAGGTCGGCGATGGCGGGGTGCGCCTTCGCGCCCGGCACCTCATTTTGCAGACGGGCGATGGCGGCGTTCACGCTCTGCTCACTGCGCCCGTTAAGGATGATCTCTGCGCCGCTCTCCGCCAGGCCTTTGGCGATGGCGAAGCCAATACCCGCCGTGGAGGCGGTGACCAGCGCGACTTTCCCCGATAAATCAATCTTCATGTTCCTGCCTTCTGGTTGTGGATCTCCTATTAAGCGTAGCAGCGGCGATATAGCCGGGGATCAGTAACCGGCGTGCTTATTGACCAGGTTCTTCAGCGGCAGCCCGCGGCGCTGGCGCTGAATGTTCTCCAGCAGCTGGCGGGCGATCACCTCGGCAGGGGCCGCAGAGGCCATATGCGGGGTGATGACCACCTGCGGATGGCGCCACAGCGGATCGTCCGCCGGCAATGGCTCCTGCGGGAAGACGTCGAGCACCGCCCCGGCGAGCTGGCCGCTCTCCAGCGCCGCCAGCACATCCTCATTGACCATATGCTCCCCGCGGCCGCAGTTGATCAACACCGCCCCGGCGGGTAGCCGGTTGAACAGCGGCGCGGCGAGGATACCCCGGGTCTGCGCGGTGAGCGGCAGGAGGTTAATCAGCCCGTCAAGCGACCCGAGGAAGCTGTCGAGCGCCTCCTCGCCGCGATAGCAGGTGACGCCAGCCAGCTGCTTTTCACTGCGCGACCAGCCGGAGACCCGATAGCCGAGGCGGGCCAGCTGGTCGGCGATATAGCCGCCAATTTCGCCGAGCCCCATAATGCCGATATGGAAGTCGGCGGCGGCGCGCTGGGGATAGAGCTTCCAGGTTTGGGTCCGCTGGTGGGCCAGCGCCCGGTCGAAATGGCGCTGAAACCACAGGACGCTCCACAGGGCATATTCGAACATGCCGTGGCGAAAATCTTCATCGATCACCCGGCACAGCGGGATCTCGCTGGCGAACAGCGCGGGCGGCAGATGATCGACCCCGGCGGACGCGGCCTGGATCAGCTTCAGCCCCGGCGAACGGGTCAACAGCTGCGGGTCCGGGAACCAGCAGCTGGCGTACTGGGCGTCGCGCGCCGCCTGGTGATGGGGCAGAAGCGCCGTGACGTCGGGAAACTGCTGCAGGGCGGCGCAGATATCGCGGGCGAAATCCGCGTCGTTACAATCCACCACGATAGTGATATCAGACATAGGCGTTAGTCTTTGTAAGAGGTATCGAGACGGTCAAGACGGCGCAGCCACGCCTGCCAGACCTGTTGACGTTCATGCTCCACGCCCATCAGCTGCTCGCAGGCGTGCTGGCTAAGGTGCGGGGCGATGGTGTGGATCGGGCTGAGGGCCGCCAGCTGGGCGGCGGCCATCTGGATCTCGCAGGCGCGGTTCAGGTAGTACATGATATAAAAGGCGTCAGCCACGGTGCGGCCCACCGACAGCAGGCCGTGGCTCTGCAGGATCATAGCGATATTATTCCCCAGCGAGCGCTGGATGCGCGCCCGTTCGTCGAGGTCAAAGGCCACCCCTTCATAGGGATGGTAGCCGACGCGCTGGTAAAACTCGGTGCTGATCTGGTTGAGCTGCAGCAGGCCATCCTCGCAGGCGGCCACCGCCATCCCCGGCAGCGTATGGGTGTGGATCACGCAGTGGGCGTCTTCCCGGGCCATATGCACCGCGCTGTGGATGGTAAAGCCCGCCGAGTTAGCCGGCGCGTCGCCCGCTACGACCTTGCCCTGCATATCCACTACGATCAGGTTGCTGGCGGTGACTTCGTCAAACATCATGCCGAAGGGATTAATTAAAAAACGCGGCTCGCCGTCGCCGGGCAGGCGCACGGAGAAGTGGGTGTAGAGGGTATCCTCCCAGCCGAACAGCGCCGCCAGCCGGTAGGCGGCGGCCAGCTGCTGGCGCAGGTGTTGCTCAGTTGCCATTTAGCGTACTCCCATAAATTCACGGATTCGTTGCAGAGAAGGCGCCTCCAGCGGGCTGCGGATCACCTGCGGGGCGATATCGGCCTGCACCACGCCGTTCTCCATCAGCACCACGCGGTCGGAAATCGACAGGGCGAAGTCCATCTCGTGAGTGACAATCAGCATGGTCATGCCTTCGCGGGCCAGCGACTGAATGACCTTCAGCACTTCGCCTACCAGCTCGGGATCCAGCGCCGAGGTCGGTTCGTCAAACAGCATAATGTCCGGCTTCAGCGCCAGCGCCCGGGCGATCGCCACGCGCTGCTGCTGGCCGCCGGAGAGCTGTCCGGGGTACTTGTGGGCATGGGCCAGCAGGCCGACGCGGTCGAGCAGCGCCAGGGCCTGCTCGCGGGCGACCGGCTGGTCCAGCAGCTGGTGATAGCGCGGGGCCAGCATCACGTTGTCGAGCACCGTGCGGTGGGGGAACAGGTTGAAGCTCTGGAAGACCATGCCGATGCGCCGTACCCCGGCGCGCATCTGGCGTTTGTCGACGATAGCTCCGCCCTTAAGATAGTCCTCGCCGTAGAGAATGATCTCCCCGCCATCAAGGCTTTCGAGGGCGTTGATGGTGCGGATCAGGGTGGTTTTGCCGGAGCCGGACGGGCCGATGATGCTGATCACCTCCCCGTTCTCCACCTGCAGATCGATGCCTTTCAGCACCTCATGCTGACCCCAGGATTTGCGGATGCCCCGCAGATCGAGCGCCGGCGGCGCGCCGTTGACGGCCGGGGTGTTGCTCTCTTCGCTCCGCGCCGGCAGGCTCTGGCGCAGCGCCTGGCATTCCGCCTCGCTGAGGGTTTGCGGACGCTTACGCTGAATATCGAGACGATTTTCCAGCGCCTGGAACAGCCAGGTGAAGACGGTAACCACCATCACGTAGTACACCGCTACCGCCAGCAGGGTCTCCATCACAAGGAAATTCTGCGCATACAAGCGCTGGCCGGTGAGCAGCAGCTCGGGTAAGGAGACCACCGACAGAATCGAGCTCAGCTTAATGATGGTGATGTATTCATTGATCAGCGTCGGCAGCGAGATGCGAAACGCCTGAGGGATCACAATCAGCCGCTGGATGCCGATAAAGCTGAAGCTCAGCGCATGGCCCGCCTCGCTCTGCCCCTTGGCCACCGACAGCAGCCCGCCGCGGTGGATCTCCGCCATATAGGCCGCCTCGGTGACGGTCATCGACACCAGCCCGGCGATAAACGGCACCCCGAGCAGCGGCTGGGTCACCGGAAACAGCTGCGGCAGGTTGTAGACAAACACCAGCAGCACCATCAGCGGCACGCTGCGAAAAAACCAGATATAGAGTTCGACGGGGATCTTGACCCAGCGCGGCGCCGAGAGCTTCGCGCAGGCTAACAGAAAACCGACCACCAGGCCGATCCCCCAGGACAAGGTGCTGATTACGATGACGGTCACGCACGCCTGCCAGAATGCCCCAATGCTAAACAATGAAAAAAAGTATCCCCAATCGAACGCCATACTGACTCCTGTTGCGCAGTGCTTATTGTCTTAATCGATGCTTTCTAAGTTGTATTTTTTGATCAACGCGGCATATTGGCCGTTGGCCTTCAGCGTGGCCAGGGTGGCCTTGATCGCCTCCGCCAGCTCGGTGTTGCCTTTGGCGACGTAGATCCCCAGCGGCAGCGGGTAGACCAGGCGCGTAGAGCTTATCGCCAGGCGGCCGCGGCTCTTGTCGACAATGATCTGCGCCGCCGGGGCAATCTCAAGCTGGGCGCCGATGTTCTTCGACAGCAGCGCCTGGGAGGCTTCCGGCGCCGTCGGGAACTCCTGAATGGTGATGGCCGGTTTGCCGTTTTTCAGGCACCACTCATCGGAGTGTTTTTTCAGGCTGGTCACCCAGGTGGTGCCCGCCTGCAGACCGACCTTCACGCCGCACAGCTCATCTTCGGTTTTCGGCTGCACCGCGCCGCCCTTCAGGGCGATGATCGACGCGCCGGAGAGGGCGTAAGGGATGGCGTCGGCCTGCTTCTGGCGCTCCGGCGTCACGTACATCCCGGAGATCACCGCGTCATATTTCTTGCCGATGCCGAGGATCAGGCTGGTGAACTTGGTGTCGATCAGCTGCGGTTTGGCCTGCAGATGTTGGGCGATCAGCGCGGCAAACTCCGGGTCGAGACCGACGATGTTGTTATTGCTGTCATAGGACTCAAACGGCGGGTAGGTGACCTCCATTCCCACCTTAAAGACGCCCTCGGTCAGCAGTTCCGCCGCCTGGGTGACAGGGGAAAAACAGGCGCTGACGGCGAGGGTAAGCGCGACACGGCGCGAGATTTTTTTCAGGGTGCTAGTCATCATGGTTCCTCACGGGTGGTTAGGGGGTTTTTTGCTGTGCCTGTTTTTTCAAATGGCCAAACGTATTGGTGCCGCGCGCGCGCTCCGGTAGCTGAAGTTCACCGCGATTGACCTTTTCGCGCAGGTAGCGATAGGTTTGCAGGGCCTGGCTCCACATATGCTCCCCGATGCTGAGCTCCTGATATTCACCGGCTTCGCCGGCGGCGAGAAAAGTCGGCAGCGGACGGATCAGCGTGTGGTAATCGCAGGCGAAAAACAGCGGGAAGGAGTACCGCTCCTGCGGCACTTTGCGCACCCGGTGGGCTGTAGCAACAAATGTGCCAGCGCTGAGCACTTCCAGCATGTCGCCGATATTGATCACGAACGCCTCTTCTCCGGCGGCGTTCTTGACGGGAGGTGCATCGATCCACACGCTTTCTTCATTGAGAACTTCAAGGCCGGGCTGGTCGGCGAGCAGCAGGGTGAAGCACTCATAGTCGGTGTGTGCACCAATTCCGGGAACATCTTCGACGCTGGCGTCGAACGGGTAATGGATCAGCCGCAGCTTAGCCGGCGGGCAGGTCACCATCGGTTTGAAATACCCTTCCGGCAGGCCGAGCGCGAGGGCGAAAGCGTCGAACAGACGGTGGCCGAGGGCGAAAACCGCGTCGTAGTAGGCCAGCACCCGCGTGCGGAAATCCGGCAGATCGGGCCACTCGTTGGCGCCGATCAGCGGCGTACCGGCGAGCACCAGCGGATGGTCATCCGCTGCCTGGAAGCCGATATCGAAAGCCTCTTTATGGTCCGGCTTGCCGGAGCCGTAGATCTCTTCTCCTTCCGGAACGTAGCCCTTATGGCTTTTGGAGTGGCCGATGTAATAGTTCATCTTCTCCTCCATCGGCAGGGCGAAGATCTGCTTCGCCGCCTCGCGGACGCCGGCGATCAGCGCCGGGTCGATGCCGTGGCCGGTGATGTAGAAAAAGCCCACCTCGCGCGCCGCGCGGCCGATGGCGTCGGCCACCGCCTGACGCCTGGCGAGGTCATCGCCGGCCAGATCGCGGATATCGATGGTCGGGAGTTCAGTAAAAGCGTGCTTCACGGCGGTCATGGCTGCGGTTCCTGTTCAGTGAGCGTTAAAAACTGCTGAAAGTGGGCCTGCTGGCGCGTTGCCATCCAGGCGTTGAGCGACCAGAGATCGGCCACCGGAACGTTGGTGAACGGCAGATGGTGCAGATAGCCGTCGGCGCCAAACTCCGGGGTCAGCGTGGTCTGCGGGTAGCCGCGCTGGCGCTGCGAACGCCAGATTTGCTGCCAGAAGCGCTCGGCAAAAGCCAGCGCCGGCTGATACTCAGGCGCCGCCGGGTGCGGCACCTGCGGCCCCTGGTCGTAGCCCACCCGAGCCTGCACGTGATGCACGCGGTCGATAAAGGCGCTGAAGTCATCGCTGGGGTCATCCAGCAGGCGCTCACTGACCACCACCCAGTGGCTGATGTCGGCGGTAAAGCGCAGCTGGGGGAGTTGCTGAATGATCTCCAGGGTGAGCCACGGGCTGTACAGCGAGGTGGCGCGATGGGTTTCAAAGCTGCAGGTCAAACCAAACCCGGCGGCCAGCTCATGCGCCTTGCCGAGAAAATCGACCTGCTGCGCCAGCGGCCAGCGATCGTTGCCCGCCAGCAAATTGACAAAGCGCGGGTTGAGGCCGCTGGCCTCGGCGAAGCGGGTCTGCAGGCGCGCCAGATGCTGCTCGGGCGTTTCATGCTGGGCGGGGAGCACCCCGCCGCCGCTGAAAAGAATGGCGATATACTCCAGCCCCGACGCCTGCAGGCGGTCGGCGAGCTGCCGCCGCTCGGCCACCCTTAACGGCACGCGGGCTTCGATACCGCAGCAGCCGACGCGCTGCAGTTCATCCAGCGTTTGCGGCCAGGGGGTCGTCACTCCCCAGAGGGTGCGAAAGCATTTCAGCTCCATGGCGGCTTCCTCAGGCGTACTTCACGCCGGGCAGGACGCAGAGCATCTCGTACAGCAGGTTGGCCGCCAGCTGGGAGGTATTACCGCTCACGTCGTAGGGGGGCGAGACCTCGACCAGATCGGCGCCAATCAGATTCAGGCCGCGGCAGCCGCGGACGATCTCCAGCGCCTGAATGGAGGTCAGACCGCCAACTTCCGGCGTCCCGGTTCCTGGAGCCCAGATGGGATCGAGGCTATCGATATCAAAGCTGAGATACACCGGCCCGTCGCCCATCTGCTGGCGGACTTCGGCCATCAGCGGCGCCAGCGAGGTATGCCAGCACTGCTCCGCCTGCACCAGGCGAAAGCCCTGGTCAACGCCCCACTGGAAGTCGCCGGCGGCATAGCCCTGGGCGCGCTGGCCAATCTGCACCACCCGTTTGAGGTCGAGCAGTCCCTCCTCAACGGCGCGGCGGAAGGTGGTGCCGTGGGCGATTTTCTCTCCGAACATCTCATCATTGGTGTCGGTATGGGCGTCGACGTGGATGAGGCCCACCGGACCATGTTTTTTGGTCAGCGCCCGCAGGATCGGCAGGGTAATGGTGTGGTCCCCGCCGAGGGTCAGCGGGATCAGCGGATAACTATTCAAACCGGTGTAGTAATCTTCGATAATTTGCACCGATTTGAGCAGGCTGTAGGTATTGATCGGCACATCGCCGATATCAGCCACCGACAGCGAGTCGAACGGCGCGGCGCCGGTCGCCATATTGTACGGACGGATCATCACCGATTCGGCGCGAATATAGCGTGGTCCGTAGCGCGTGCCCGAGCGCTGCGAGGTGCCGATATCCAGCGGAATGCCGACAAATGCCGCGTCAAGTCCCTGTAAATCTTCGATAAACGGCAGGCGCATCATTGTGGCGCGTCCGGCGAAGCGTGGCATCTCATTGCCACCCTGCGGTTGGTGAAAGAGGTTATCCATGTCTGCTCCTGAATCTGACGGATGAAACGTAACAGGAGAGATAGTGCGCAACCCGCGCTGGACTTTACATCGTCTGGCGTAAATACTCAGTTCATTTATTGGTGAACTAAATACGATGCATCACGACGCCAGCCTCAATATTCGCCAGCTGCAGGTTTTCGAGGCGGTGGCCCGCCTGGAGAGCTACAGCCGGGCCCAGCAGGAGCTGGGTATTTCGGTCTCCGCCATCAGCAATGCCATGTCGCAGCTGGAGGGACAGCTCGGCTTCACCCTCTGCCAGCGCGGGCGCGGCGGCTTTTCTCTGACCGAGAAAGGTCAGCAGTTTTTACAGCAGGCGATCCGCGTACTGAGCGAACTCAATGAGCTGGAGCGGCAGTCGGCGCTGCTCAAAGGGGAGCACAGCGGCACCCTGTGCATCTCGACGCTCGACTCCATCGAGACCGAAACGGCGCTCTCGCTGCCGGTGGTTCTGCGCAGCTTCAGCGACAAATTTCCCCATGTGCATATCAAACTGATTATCCGCACCCCGGCGGAGCAACTGAACGGCGTGCTGAACAACCATATCGACCTGGCCATCGGCAGCTACAACTCGCAGGTGCATAACATCATCAGCGAGCCGCTGTACCGTGAACAGCACTGGCTCTACTGCAGCGATCTGCACCCGATGTTCTTCAGCCGCCAGCTCGATAAAGAGCAGATCAGCCAGTGCCCGCTGGTGACCCGCAGCTACTGGAACACCAGCGATCTCCGCCGTCGGGGCTTCAGCAAAGGGAGCGCCACCGTCGAGACCGTCGACGCCCAGCTGCTGCTGATCCTCTCGGGGAAATATATTGGCTATCTGCCGGAGCATTACGCCTGGCCGTGGATCAAAGAGAACCGCCTGCGGGTGCTGCTGCCCAACGAGTTTGGCTTTCAGTCGCCGTTCTCGGCCATCTGTAAGCGCGGGCGCAGCAATGAGCCCTACCTGAAAGCGTTCCGCGACCTGCTGAAGAAAAATACGGTAGCGCGGCCGAAGTGGAATTATTAAGCGGGGCGGGCGCTTCCCTGCGCCGGGGTGGTGATTTTCGCGCTTAGCGCGCTGCCCGGCGGGGGAGTTTTCCCTGTTCAAAAAACGAACGGCAGCCGGTAGCCCGCCCGGGCTGCGGCTGCCAGGCAACTGCCTCCAGGTTATCCACAGGGTTAGGCGCCGCTGGTGTGGACAGGTCGCGGGGCGACAGGGCGCGGCTAGCGGAACAAAGAATGGCGTTTGCGTTAAATAAAACGGTACGAAGGGGAATCTGTGTTTGCCCCGCCTTTGCCCGTGAAATCAGAAAATTTACTTCGCAGGCTAACCGCAGATTGCTTCAAAAAAATTCCCGTATTTGTTATATTGTTGTTCATTGATTATTCACCTCTGCGGTGCCAAAAAGAACAAGATTCACCGCAACCCAGGACACTGCCATGTTAGATTACCGCTTCCCGACAGCTTTGCAGATGGTTCTCAGCGTAGCAATGGCGGAGCAGATGGGTGAACGTTCGACGAGTGCGATTCTGGCCTACGGCCTGGAAGCGAACCCGAGCTTTATCCGTAAACTAATGGTTCCGCTAACTCGTGACGGCATTATCGTCTCCACGCTTGGCCGCAACGGCTCAATTCATCTTGGCCGTCCGGCGGACAAGATCACCCTGCGTGATATCTATCTTTCGGTTATCGAAGATAAAAAACTGTGGGCGTCGCGTCCTGACGTCCCGGCCCGCTGCGTGGTCAGCGCCAACGCCTGCTGGTACTTCAAATCGGTTGCCGATGAAGCAGAGCAGGCTTCGTTAAACGTCCTCGCTCGCCATACCGTGGCCAGCGCGCTGGAGGCGGTCAAAAACGCCGATACCAGCGGCTGTGACCCGGTGCCGGAAATGATCGCCCGCTTTAAAAAAGCGCATTAATCATTTTCTGGTGACGAAAAAAAACCGCCTTCAAATTGTGAAGGCGGTTTTTTGTTATCTGCTGCAGGCTAGGCGGGCAGATCCTCCTGGACCGGCTTCCTGCGGGTCACCAGTTTCCGCAGCGTCACGTAAAACACCGGCGTCAGGAACAGACCGAAGAGCGTCACGCCCAGCATCCCGGAGAATACCGTGATCCCGGTGACGCCGCGGACTTCCGCCCCCGCGCCGTGGCCGAGGATCAGCGGAATGGTCCCGGCGATAAAGGCGATGGAGGTCATCACGATCGGGCGCAGACGCAGGCGGCATGCCTCCAGCGCAGCTTCCATGATGCCTTTCCCCTGGATCTCCAGCTCGCGGGCAAACTCGACGATCAGAATGGCGTTTTTACAGGCCAGGCCCATCAGGACCACCAGACCCACCTGCACGAAGACGTTGTTATCGCCCCCGGTCAGCCAGACGCCAAACAGCGCGGAGAGCATCGTCATCGGTACGATAAGGATCACCGCCAGCGGCAGGGTCCAGCTTTCATACAGCGCGGCCAGCACGAGGAACGCCAGCAGCACCGCCACCGGGAAGACGATCAGCGCCGTGTTGCCCTGGGTGGCCTGCTGGAAGCTGAGATCCGTCCACTCAATATTCATCCCATTCGGCAGGATCTGCTTCGACAGCTCCTCCAGATGCGTCATCGCCTGCGAAGAAGAGAGGACCCGCGGATCGGCATCGCCAATCAGGTCCGCCGCCGGATAACCGTTGTAGCGGATCACCGGATCCGGCCCGTAGGTGGTACTGATATTCACCATACTGCCGATCGGTACCATTTCGCCCTGATTATTGCGGGTGCGCAGATTGGCGATATCTTCCACGCTTTCGCGGTATGGTCCGTCAGCCTGGGCCATCACGCGCCAGGTACGCCCGAACTGGTTAAAGTCATTGACATAAGACGAGCCGAGATAGGTCTGCAGCGTACCGAATAGCTCGGTTAGCGATACCCCCTGCGCTTTCGCCTTATCGCGATCGACCTGCACGTCCAGCTGCGGCACGTTAGCCTGGTAAGTCGAGATCGGGAAGTGCATCCCCGGCGTCTGCATAATCGCCCCGGACATCGCATTCACCGCGCTTTGCAGCGCGCCATAGCCCAGCCCTCCGCGATCCTGGATGTACAGGGAGTAGCCGGAACCCTGACCCAGTCCTAAAATCGGCGGCGGCAGGATGGAGAAGCCAAAGCCCTGCTGGATTTGCGCGATTTTGGCGTTGATCTCCGCGTTAATTTCCGCCGCCGTGTGTTTGCGCTGGTCGAACGGTTTCAGGCCAAAAAAGACCGTCCCGGTATTCGGCGTGTTGGTGAACTGCAGCGCGTTAAGCCCCGGGAAAGCGACCGCATAGTCGACCCCTTCGGTATTCATCCCGATCTCGCTCATTTTGCGGATCACCGCGTCGGTGCGCGCCAGCGACGACCCTTCCGGCATCTTCACGCCGCCAATGAGATACAGCTTATCCTGGGTGGGAATAAACCCGCCGGGGACGACTTTAAACATCACCCCAGCGGCGCAGAGCAGCAGCAGGTACACCGCAAACACTGCGCCACGGCGTCCGAGGGTTTTGCTCACCAGCCCCTGATAGCCGTTCGAGCTGCGCAGGAAAAAGCGGTTAAACGGACGGAAAATCCAGCCAAACAGACGATCGATCAGCCGGGTAGGGAGGTCTTTCTTCGCGCCGTGCGGCTTTAACAGCAGGGCCGCCAGCGCCGGGGAGAGCGTCAGCGAGTTGATGGCCGAGATCACCGTCGAGATGGCGATGGTCACCGCGAACTGTTTGTAGAACTGGCCGGTGACCCCGGAGAGAAACGCCATCGGCACGAACACCGCACACAGCACCAGCGCAATGGCGATAATCGGCCCGGAGACCTCACGCATCGCCTGATGCGCCGCGGCAAGCGGCGCAAGCCCCTCTTCGATATTACGCTCGACGTTCTCCACCACCACGATGGCGTCGTCCACCACGATACCGATAGCCAGTACCAGCCCGAACAGGCTCAGGGTATTCAGCGAGAAGCCCAGCAGATAGAGAATGCTGAAGGTACCCACCACCGATACCGGCACCGCGATCAGCGGGATAATCGACGCGCGCCAGGTCTGCAGGAACAGGATCACTACCAGCACCACCAGCACTACCGCCTCCAGCAGCGTCTGCACCACCGCGCGGATGGAGTCGCGGACGAAAACCGTCGGGTCGTACGGCGCCGCCCATTGCATATCTTCCGGGAAGCGGGTGGCCAGCTCGGCCATTTTGGCGCGTACCGCGTTCGACAGATCGATGGCGTTAGCGCCGGGGGACTGGAAGATACCGATCCCGACCGCATCCTTATTGTTGAGCTGGGAGCGCAGCGCATAGCTACCGGAACCCATCTCGATGCGCGCCACGTCGCGCAGGCGGACCAGCGAGCCATCCTGCGCCGTTTTCAGAATGATATTGCCAAACTCTTCTTCGGTATGCAGACGGCCCTGGGCGTTAATGGAGATCAGGAAATCGCTCTCCTGCGGCAGCGGTTCGGCGCCAAGCTGTCCGGCAGACACCTGGACGTTTTGCTCCTGCATCGCCGTCACCACATCCGAAGCCGTCAGACCGCGGGCCGCGACCTTATTGGGATCCAGCCAGACGCGCATCGCATATTCACCGGAGCCAAAAATCTGGATCTGGCCGACGCCGGGCAGGCGCGCCAGCTCATCCTTCACTTTCAGCGTGGCGTAGTTGCGCATATACAGCGAGTCGTACTTCCCGTTTGGCGAAAACAGATGCACCACCAGGGTCAGCGTCGGAGACTGCTTCTGGGTGGTGATCCCCAGACGGCGTACATCCTCCGGCAGACGCGCTTCGGCCTGCGCGACGCGGTTCTGCACCTGAACCTGCGCCTGATCCGGGTCGGTACCCGGGCGGAAGGTGACGGTGGTGACCAGCACGCCGTCGGAGCCGGCGACCGATTTCATGTACATCATGTTTTCAACGCCGTTGATCGCTTCCTCCAGCGGCGTCGCCACGGTCTCGGCAATCACTTTCGGGTTGGCGCCGGGATACTCCGCGCGCACCTGGACGCTCGGCGGGACGACATCCGGATATTCGCTCACCGGCAGCAGCGGGATAGCGATTAACCCGGTGATAAAAATTAAAATCGACAGCACCGCGGCGAAAATCGGCCTGTCGATAAAAAAGCGGGAAAAGTCCATGTCTTGGATTCTCTGATTAGGGATCAGTTAAGGGTGGCGCTGGAGGTCATGGCAACGGTTTTGGCGTTAACCGGCATACCCGGCATAAACACTTTTTGTAAGCCGTCGACGATGACGCTATCCCCAGGATTCAACCCCTTCTGAACGATGCGTAAACCGTCTGCCAGCCGCCCTGGGGTAATGTCGCGGCGCTGTGCTTTACCATCTTTATCAACGATATAGACGTATTTACGATCCTGATCGGTCAGTACCGCTTTGTCGTCGATCAGCGTGGCTTTGAACTCTGCGCTGCCCGGCAGACGCACGCGGGCAAACAGCCCCGGCGTGAACAGACGCTGCGAGTTATCCAGCAGCGCACGCATGCGGATGGTGCCGGTACTCGGCGTTAACTGATTATCGAGAAAATCCACTTTGCCCTGGTGGGGGTAACCCTCCTCGCCCACCAGGCCAATCTCCACCGGGAGCGCCTGATTATCGCTGGACGCGCCTTGCCCGCGGCGGGCGAGGTTTTGATAGTGGAGGTAGGTTGACTCGTCGACGTCAAAGTAGACGTACACCGTCTTTTGCGAGACCAGGGTGGTGAGCACGCTGGCGGTGTCGCCCGCGGTGACCAGGTTACCGCTGGTGATCAGCGCCCGGCTGGCGCGGCCGTCAATAGGGGCGGTCACTTTGGTGAAGTCGAGGTTAAGCTGCGCGGCATCCACCGCCGCCTGCGCGGCGCGAATGTCGGCCTGCGCCTGAACCGCGGCTGACCGGCGCTGCTCCCACTCTTCACGGGAGACGAGGTTGGTATGGACTAATTTATCGGTGCGGTTCGCCTCGCTTTGCGCCAGGCTGGCCTGCGTTTTGGCTCTTGCCAACGCCGCCTGCGCCTGCTCCAGCGCGGCGCGATAGGTTCTGTCATCTATCGTGAACAGCACCTGGCCCTTTTTCACCTCCTGGCCGTCGGTGTAATTCACTTTATCAATGTATCCCGAGACGCGAGGGCGAAGCTGAACGCTCTCCACCGCTTCAATGCGACCGTTAAAACTATCCCACTGACTGATCGACTTCACCAGCACCTTAGCGGCGCTGACCGTCGGGGCGGGAGGCGCAGCATTCTGCGCGACGCTGTCGTCGCAGCCGACGAGCAGAAAGGAGAGCATCATCGCGCAGAGCGCGGTCAGGTGAATGTTTCCCCAGGTTTTTTGCAGGCTCATTATTTTTATTCCGGTAAATGTAGCCGCCGGGCAAGACGCAGCGTGAGAAGCCGCGCCACTTCCTTTGTCCGGGCTGGCTTAAGGCCATTTGTGTCGATCATCGCCACAAAACTGTAACAATTTCGAATACACTATCGCGGCGATTGTAGGAAGGCGCTTAACTAAGTGCAAGAATAATTGTTGCACTTTATGTGCGGTCCAGGGGGAGATAAAAAACCGCGATCCCGGCGTGGATTTAAGTGTAACAATAAAACTTGCATTTTGTGTAAAAACAGGCCACCTTTAAATGCAACTGACAAAGATGCTTTTAACCGGCCGCGAGGGGGTAACATGATGAACACTGGCGCCATCATTCAGGATCTGATCGACTGGATCGACAACCATCTTGATAGCCGTCTGGATATTGACACCGTTGCCCGACGAGCCGGCTATTCGAAGTGGCACCTGCAGCGGATCTTCAAAGAACATACCGGGCAGCCCCTCGGAGAATATATTCGGGCGCAAAAGCTGCAAAAGTCGATCGAACGCTTAGCCCACAGCAACGAGCCGATCCTGAACGTGGCGATTGCCCTCGGCTTTGACTCCCAGCAGTCCTTCAACCGCAGCTTCAAGCGCCAGTACGGCCAGGCGCCCGGCGTCTGGCGCCGGAGTATCAGCCGCTCTGCTGCGCAGACATCTCGTCAGCGATCCGCATGACCGGGGAGGGTCAGTCCTGACCCGGCCCATGTTCGAATTTGCTGCCTTTGCCGATGGCATAGAACTGCCCGCCTGCGACATAGTGAACGGTCCGTAGCTCGTCCGGCGCATCATCAAAGATCCAGTGTCCGTTGCGGAATACCCGGTCATCGCTCCAGGCGGCGACGATATCGCCCATAAACAGATTGTGTTGCTGCTGAATGTCCGGGTAGGGCATCACTTTGCACACCAGCCAGCCCGCACAGCCTGCCACAAGAGGAAGATCAAATTCCGGCTGATAAAAGAAGGGGATGGTGTCATTTTTATCCGGCGCGTCGGCATAGCTGCGCCCGCCAGCGTAGAGGACGGTTGCCATTTGGCTGACTACGGGGATCTGCACCACGAAATAGCCGCTCTTTTCCACCAGCTGACGAGTGAAAGCCTGGGTGCCAATATAGGCCACCACTTTTCGCTCGCCTGCCAGCCCAACCCAGGCGGCTGACATGACATTTTCGACGCCATCATATTTTGCGGAAATCATGGTGGTGGACCCGACCTGCAATAAACGATAGGCCTTACTTATTTCGACAGGCTGAACGGACATGGTTTTTCCTTTGTGCATGCTATTTAACGTAATGATTATCTGGATATTTATTGAGGGCATGTTCATTTTCGGGCCCTCTTTCGTAATCCACCGTGCAACGATACGCCAGGCGATTAAGCGTAAAAAGGTGCGTAAATTGTTTTCATTATTCATAATCCACGAATAATCATGCCGTCTGTCGGTAAGCTGCTCGCTACAGGAGAGAAAGAAGGTGGATCGTATTCAGGCTATGCAGATGTTTATGCGCGTCGCGGAGGCAGGAAGCTTCGTGCGTGCCGCGGAAACCCTTTCCCTGCCGGCCTCCACTGTCACCAGTACCATTAAAAACCTTGAAAAATACCTGAAGGTACGGCTGCTGAACCGGACCACAAGGCGGGTGAGCCTTACCCCGGAAGGGATGCAGTATCTGGCGCAGTGCCGGGAAATTCTCGCCCTCATCGAACATAGTGAATCCACCCTGAGCGAGTCTGTCGCGCGGCCTCAGGGGCGCCTGCGGGTTGATATGCCCGCGGGCATCGCGCATTTCATCGTCATGCCGCATCTGCCGGACTTTTACCGGCGCTATCCCGATATCTACCTGATGATCGGCGTCAGCGATCGCCAGGTCGATCTCATTCAGGAAGGCGTCGACTGCGTGATACGAACGGGAGAGCTGAACAATTCCAGCCTGGTGGCCCGCCCTCTGGGCCGCTTTCGCTGGGTCACCTGCGCGTCACCGGACTATCTCAGGGAATATGGTGTGCCGCCGTCACCGGAGGCGCTCTCTAAGCACCGGGCTGTGCATTATTTCTCCGGTCAGGCGAGGCGGACCGATGAGTTCCGCTTCGTTCGCCATGGCGAGACCTTTTCTGTACCCGTCAGCGGCAACGCCGCGGTGAATGAAACGGGGCTCTATATAAAAATGTGCCTGGCAGGATTTGGGCTGGCGCAGCTGGCGGAGAATATCGTTGCTGACCACCTGCAGGAGGGGAGACTGGTGGAAGTGCTGACGGACTGGCAGCCGCCCCCGGTACCCGTCACATTGCTCTATCCGCACCAGCGCTTTCTCTCTCCCGCCGTGCGGGCGTTTGCTGAGTGGATGAGCGAGGTGGTTTGAGGGGAGTATTGCTTGCATTTAGCGCTTCGCGATGGAGGGTAGGGTTCCAGCAGAAATATCTGGTCTGCTGATGAATCACTCGATATTCTGTAATGCTTTGTCTTTTTTGTGAACAGGAAAAAGTATGCTTAATACGCTACCCGATTTACACAGAAGTTTTGCAGAGCAACTGAAGCTTAAATTACAGTCTGATTCGCGGATCCACTCCCTTCTCGCCGGCGGCTCGTTTATCCATGGCGGGTTTGATCAATACTCCGATCTGGATTTCGTGGTGGTGATCGACCCTCTCTATTATGACGAAATCATGGCTCAGCGTATGGCGTTCGCCGGAACGCTCGGCCATCTGCTACATGCTTTCACCGGGGAACACGTCGGTGAGCCTCGCCTGCTGATCTGCCTGTTTGGCCCGGAACTTCTGCATGTCGATCTGAAATTTATCACCCTGGACATGCTCACTCAGCGCGTTGAGGAGCCTGCCGTGCTATTTACCCGTGATAACGATGCTCTCAAGCGACAGCTGGCAAAATTTAGCGCGCACTGGCCGAACATGCCGCCGGAGTGGTTTGAGTCCCGGGCCTGGATCTGGCTGCATTATGCCGTGGTTAAACTGGGCAGGGGGGAACTCTTCGAAGCGCTGGGGATGCTGTCTTTCTTCCGGGAACAAGTGCTGGGACCGATGCTGTTTCGTCGCGCCAATCTACCGCAACGCGGCGTTCGTCGAATAGAAGCCCTCGGCATTGATCCCGATGGCCTGCTGACTCCCACTCTGGCAACACACGATCGTCACTCCGTCGGGATTGCCATTCGAAGGGCTGCTGACGCTTATGTCAACCTGCGGGCTGATGCGCTGCCTGACAATATCGCAGACGATGCGGCGCGTCGGGCGGTCCTTGCCATGCTGGACGCGTATTCTCACAAGGGGTAAATCTATCCCTCCGGCCGCGGACTCGGCCGGAGGGTGAAAGGTATTCAAATCAACGTCGATGGCCAGTGCTTCCCGATTAAAGTCATCAACGACGTTAAATAACCTGAATCGCCGCCCGTCGCTCAAGGCATCACTCATAAAATTAACTGACCAACAGTGGTTCATTTTATGCGGTATAACCAACGGCTGTGGATGCCTGTTAGGTAAACGTTTTTTTCCTTTGCGCCGAAAGTTGAGTTTTAACAATCGATCCGGATACTGATGCGCCAGTTTTTGTAGCGCCTCGACTAGAGGCAGATCCCGCGCCGTATTCGGGCAATAATGCAACAGACTTCGACTGATACCGATAATCCGGCACCCGCGTCGTTCGCTGGCCTGATGTTCCGTCATAACATAATGCACCAGCTCACGCTTCTCAGGCACCGTTAAAGTTTTTTTGAAACAACACCCTTAAGAATTTCATGATCTAAGCTCAGGGATGCGTACAGTTGCTTTAATCGGCGATTTTCCTCTTCCAACTCTTTCATCCGTTTGATATCAGAAGACTCCATGCCGCCGTATTGAGATTTCCAGTTGTAATAGCTGGCTTCCGACACACCGTTTTCACGGCACTTTATTAATGCCTGATTACCTCTCGTAAATTGAGAAAAAAAGTAAACGTACAGCGCGAACCGTATTGACGAACGAGAGTTATTCAGTTGGCAGTGCTACGCGCCAGGGTAGTAGTTCACTGACCTGATTGATCGGCCAGTCAGCTATGACATCGATCACATGACGGAGGTAGCTTTCTGGATCCACACTGTTCAGTTTGCAAGTCCCAATCAGGCTGTACAGCAGCGCACCGCGCTTACCACCATGATCCGAACCGAAGAACAGGAAGTTTTTCCTACCCAGACTGACTATCCGCAGCGCATTTTCAGCGATGTTGTTATCTGCTTCAGCCCAGCCATCGTCTGCATAGTACGTCAGTGCCGGCCACTGGTTCAGGGCGTACGCGAACGCTTTCGCCAGCTCTGAGTGCCGCGACAGAGTTTCCATCTTTTCACGCACCAGCTTTCCAGGGGGTTCAGTGGCGGTTTCGCTTTCTGCTGACGCCCGGCAAGGCGCCGCTTTGCCGGCATTCTTTCCCTGTTGCCACACCTAGTTCATCCCTTGCGGTTTTGGGATAAACATAAATCGGCTTAATCCCGGAGCCCGCAGGGAATACCAGTACGTAATCGTTAAGATCACGCTCTACCGGCACCGGGAATGGCAGTGTCGTGTATTCATCCTGGCCGTCTGGTATTGGCCTGACCAGTATCGTCGCCTGGTCAATGGGCGTGATATCGCTGCCCGTATGCGACGGAAGGTCACTACTTTCCGGCCTTTCCAGCGTCCAGGTTATCAGCGGGCCATCAGCACCGTGAGCGGGGTAAACTCATAACGGTTATTTTTTTCAACCCACTTCATTTCAGCCGTGTGCACACCTTCATACGGCGTGCCTTCACCCGTGTGAACGCCGTAGACCCGCATGTTTCCCTGTTCATCCTGCCGCCAGAAGAACCTCACCAGGTTGTCGCTTTTCGCCCCTATCAGTGCTTTCTGCCACAGTTCTTCCTCGTACCAGAACTCATCTCGTCCGGGGACACTACCGCTACCTTCATCCGCTGACGGGATATACAGCGCGGACATCATCGCACCCACATTCGAATTTCTTAATTATCAACATACCCCTTAATAGGATGTTGAAAATAGAAATATTAGCGCCATACAATTTTGCTATGATGATGGACAGTTCATTAAAGCATCATTAACTTTCTCAATTAGTTCATTTTTATCCCAACTTGATGTTGATTTGAACGCTGGTTCATCCCAGTTCTCATCGGATATAACCTGAATAATAAATTCTCCATCTTCCTCAAATGCTGGATACCAACCAATATCGATAATATTTCCATTGATAAATGTCAACTGAAATAGATCTTCATCAAGTTTATTCGTTTGCTCAAATATACTTTTAGTAAAGTCCAAGCTTGAAAGCTCATCATAAATATTCGCTACATTGTCCAGTTGCTGAACTTCATCTAGAATACGATAGTATTTTTTCATTTTATTAGTTTCCCAGCCTCTTGAGGCCCTATTGGATGAGAGTGGATAGTTCCTTGTGATTCTTTAGTTACTACCCAATTGGTTTCTTTACCTTTGTATGCGCCTTGCACGCTATCGAATTCTTTGATCTTCCAATTCTGACCATTTGTAGTGGGGGTGCCATTCTCCCAAACATCATGATCTATAGACTCAATATTAACTTCTGGCTTAAATTTCGCTGGGCCAGACTTTGTATTTTTTACTACTTCACTCCAGGGCTTATTTTTAGGTGGATAGTGCTTGTAACCATGAGTATAAGATGTTTTGACCTCATTGAGATAAACATAAATCGGCTTAATCCCGGAATCAACAGGGAATACCAGAATATAATCGTTAAGATCGCGCTCTTCCGGCACCGGGAATGGTGGTGTCGTATATTCGTCCTTGCCGTCTGGTATTGGGGTAACCAGTATTGTCGCTTGGTCGATGGGGCTGATGTTGCTGCCCGTATGCGATGGAATGTCGCCGTTTTCCGGGCTTTCCGGTGTCCAGGTTATCAACGGGCCATCAACACCGTGAGCGGGGGTGAACTCATAGCGGTTGTTTTTTTCAACCCACTTCATTTCAGCCGTGCGCACACCTTCATACGGCGTGCCTTCACCCGTATGGACGCCGTAGACCCGCATGTTACCCTGTTCATCCTGCCGCCAGAAGAACCTCACCCGGGTCGTGGCTTTTGCTCCGGTCAGCGCTTTCTGCCGCAGCTCTTCCTCGTACCAGAATTCATCTCGTCCAGGCACATTACTGCTACCTTCACCCGCAGACGGGACATACAACGCGGACATCATCGCCCCCACATACGGAATTCCCCGGGCAGCTCCCAGTACGCCGGTTAAGGACCACTCTCCCCACACCTGCGTCATGACGCCAGTTGCCGCCCCAAGAGCAAGCGGTGCGGCGGATGCTTCTGCGGGAGCTTTTTCGCTCCCGGCACCGGGTATGCGTTTTTTGGCTGACTGAGCATGCTGAACGACTTCTTCATGAGCATGCTGATGACCATACCCACAGCAGTCATCTTCAACCGATTGTGCAAAAATCGTCATCTGGCCGAAGTTTTCTACAGGCTCGTCGGTGGTACCGGCATCGGTGCAGCCTTTCTCTTTCAGGCAGGATTTCGCATAAACCGGCGTCACCCAGGGAGTCAGCGTTTCGGGATTAAACTCCCGCATGGTAGCCGGAGGAGGGAGCGGGGAGGTATTCAGAGGTAAAGCGCTTCGTGCAGCAGCCATCGTCCTTTTCACTCTGCGCATATACGTCGCTGTCGTGCCATACTCCACCTTCCCGGCCTCAAGCCGCAGGTAACTGCCACCACCGATAAGCGTGATACGCTTCTTCCCGGCAAACGAGATGTCACTCGCTGAACTCAGCGTCAGCTTCTTCTCCGCAAACAGCCGCAGGCTGGCATTCTGCGCCTGCACCTCCGCTGGCCCTTCTCCGGATTTCAGACTCAGCTGGCCGGTGCGGGCAAAGAGCCCAAGCCTCTCCCCGGCCAGCGCCGTCATATTGCCCATGACACCGGCACTGATATCGCCCCCGGCATTAATGGCGACATTTTTCGTGGCCGTCATCTGCAGGTGCTCCCCGCTGGTCAGCGCCATCCCTTCCGGAGCGGAAATCAGCAGCGCCTCATTGAGCGGTTTCAGCCGCTGCTCAAACATCGCTATCTGACTGTCAACATCCGCCTTCAGCGCCTGCGCCTGCTCTGCCGCCATTTCCAGCTGCTGCAGTTGCTGGTTAAGCCGGTCGATTTCCTTCAGCGCGGCATTCCTGTCCAGCGCCTCACCCTGCGCCTTTGCCTGCGCATCCGCGCTGACAAACAGCCCCTTACCGGCACGGATTGTGCCCCACTCATCGGTGCGCAGTTCGGCACCCTGGCCACGATGTTGTCCCTGGCTGTCCACCAGGTGCCCGCTGTTGAGCTGCGTCCTGCCGTATTCCGTGGCGAGCTTGATGTGCTCCTCACCACGCCTGTCTTCCATCCGCAGCTTGTTGTTCGCCGGTGTACGCAGTACGTTGCGGGTGTGATTGTCCCGGTTTACGTGGTCAGGATGTTCCGAGTCATGCAGCGCACTGGCGATGTACGGCAGGTCAATATCACCATTGCTGAATGCTATCGCCACCTCAGTTCCATCAATCAGCGGCGTATGCCAGCCGAGTGTTTCACCGGCATAAGGCTTCGCCATCCGCAGCCACAGGTAGCCGTAACCCGGCTCCGTCCCCTCCCGGTCGAAGTCCGGCTTCACCCGGTAGCGCCCCTGCCCGTCCAGGTGAGCGTAGATATCGTTCTTTTCCCGGCTCTCAATCCGCGCCGGAAGCGTGCCGTGAATTTCCGGACGCGGGATTTCCGCCGGGCGGAAACAGTAACGTTCGGTGTAAGGCAGGCCCCATACCGACACGTGCAGACGGGAATCACGGCCCCCCCGGTAGGTCACCAGGGTGAGGACGACGCCTTCCTCCAGGGCCGTAATGACATCGCCCTGCGGCTCCAGCACCTGTCCGGGTGTGAGATGAGCAGCGTTGCTGAACAGATGAATACGGGCTGATTTATTCAGCTCCCGCTCGTGATGAAGACGGGCGTAGAACGCGCCGGATTCGGTTTCCGGCTCCGGGCTGGCATCGTCACCCGCCTCACGGTAAGGCGCTGCGTAGCGGTAATGCTCCCCGGTGGTGACCGCATCACTGCGCACGCTGACCGTTGCATCCATCGGCGTGGTGGCGGTGCGGTAGTTGTAATCCCGCGTGGTGACGGTGCCGGTGGCGATGTTGTGCCAGGTCCGCACATCCCAGACCGATTCTGCCGCGCCGTCAAATAGGCCCGATGGTTCGCTGTAGGGCAGACGCACATCAAACCGGTAGTTCAGCTGGCTGTCGGCAAAAATGTACGTATCCAGCTCACGGGTGTCATCCATCTCCGTACGCCAGTAAATCCCCACCTCAGACAGAATGCGCCGGATAAACTGCAAATCCGTTTCCCGCCACTGGGTGATAATTTCACGCGGCGGGTAGGTGCGCTCCAGCCGGAAGTCAAAATCAGGTCCTTGCAGGCCATGTTTGCGCAGCACCTGCTCCACCACCTCCGGGACGGACTGGTTCTGAAATACGGCGCACTGCCGGGTGTACCCGAGGAGCGCCAGGCGGGAGCTGAGCGTGAGCCGGTAGTGCGACTGGTCTTTTGATGTGGACAGCCATTCCAGGCGGGTCACCATGCCGTGGACATTTTTGCCGCCACGCATCCGCAGCGACGCATACTTCATCAGCACCTGTTCAGGAGGGATATTCGCCTGAAGCGTTGTGAACTCGATGTCCCAGCTGAATGGTTCGCTCAGGGCTTCCCTGCCGTAAAAGCGCAGAACATCCGGCTTCACTGAACTGTCATTAATATCCAGAAAATATCGGGTCTGTCCGTCAAAAAGCGCCAGCCAGTTATCCATAACAAGGCCTTATTTAATTAAGTGGTAATTTATCGCGCGATAATCACATGAAGAAAAGGGAGATGTAAATGCCTTTTATGGACAAAAAATGGGTGGTGAGGGGACGGTGATAAAGGGGGGTACCAGTATTACTCAGTGAGTTAATCTGTGTTAATCATTTTCCAGACTGCATGGCTTTTAACATTCTGCCTACTGGCTGGTGTGGCGGCTGGCAATTCCCAACAGCGCATTCCCGGTGGCCCGCCAGGAGTGCCAGTAATCCGTGCCAGCACAGACGGAAGCGGCCACTTTCATCACCGTGGTTTTACCGTCAGTGGACTCACCGCGCAGATGAAAGCCTCCGCCGCCCGTTCCGGTCAGGCGCAGCAGTGGGGCGGCGAGCGCACAGCAGACGGCAAAGACCAGCCGCGAGTTGCCTGCACAGAGTGCGGCGACCTGCTCCTGCCATTCCGCCAGCGTACCGGATTGTGCAAAGCCGCCAGTCAGGTAGTGGCTGCCCTGAAGAATGATATTGTCGCCACCTGGACCGATAACCTCATCTGGCAGCACGTACACGCCGTTGTGCCAGCCGGTTTTCTCCACGCAGGTGACCCGGCGTCCGGGGAGTGACCGCAGATATATTCGCACAGCAGACTGCGCAGGGCGGGGCGGGTAGCGATGTAGGTCAGACCGTTCTCCAGCAGAATGCGACGCAACTCTTCGCCGTTGCCGCTGAGCATCGCCATCGGCATGGCCGAGCGCCGCAACTGCCCGGCGGTGGTGTGCCATTCCAGCAGTCGGCCATAGCTGCCGTCATGGCTGTCACAGGTGATGGCGGTGACGCGCAGAGGGGAACAGATGCGCTGGGGCTGGACGTCGCTTTCGCCGTTGCGCCGTTCAGTGAGCTTGTCAAACCACAGTGCCTCTTCATCGAGGCGGAAGTGCTCCGGCAGGATGTCGGAGGGCCTTTCCTGTCGCAGGCGTGCAAGCTGATCGATCCAGTCCTCCAGTAATTCACCGTCAGGGGTCATCAGCCGGGCCATCTGTACATCTGTGTGTGCCAGTTTTACGGCGATTTTCAGCAGTTCCTCTTCACTGATATCGCCGGTGCGGAGAACCCGGACGTAGAGTGTGTCGGGTCTGATAATGGTAAGGTTATCCAGACCGGCCAGTCCATCCGGGCCGAGTACCACCGGAGGAACATCATCTTCCCGGCCGAGATTTTTTCGCCAGGCGCGTGAGATCTCCCATGTCAGGCTTCCGACGAGGATCATCACTTCGAGCGTGCGGTCGGGAGACTGCTTGTTGAGAAAAGGGGCGTGTTTCATGATGAGGTATCAGTCGGCTCGTCCCTGAGCGTGAATTAACGGATGGCGGTGCGGCGTTGTTGCCAATGGCGGATTTCAGCGGCATCGAAAACCACCAGTCGGGAAGAGAGGTGGACGGGGCGGGGAAAGTCGGTGTCTTTAATCAGGCGGTAAACCGACGATTCGCTCATCGCCAGAAACTGGACTACCTGCCGCTTACGCACATTGCCGCTTTCGGGAAAAGCATCGTTACTGTCAGCACGGGTTTTCATGATTGCACCTCACGGGAACAGCGTGTCGGAGCGGTTATAGCGCGGAACGGGAAGGGGGAGTATAGGTCCGGGTGAAAAAGATGAGTCCGGATAGAAATGAATGAGTCTGAAGGCAATGGTTTGATTAGAAAATCTAAGTGTTGCATTTAATGCATTGTAATTTAATGTGTTTTTATATTGCAATGTTGTTAGATGAACATTGTAAGTTGTAATGGATGGCTATGAACGTCTACGGACACTTTCTACTCTATTAGAGTTTTTGATCTCTTCCTCTGGTTGGCTGAAATCGATATGCGACTACCTATTGCCTCATGCATTGGCCCTCAGTTTTATCAACAGGCTCAAGCTATATTATGAATTGTTGTCAGACTATAGCTTAAGAAAAAAAAACACGCACTTTTTGTGTGGATTTTGTGTGTTCACATTGTATAGAATCACCACAGCCATCATCATAACGTGGATGGGATAGCGCTAGATTTAGTTCAGTAATATAAATCCTTTACAGGAACCGAGAATGTTAAAGGTTAATTTTTTTGATAAAAAGGTTAGGGCGATATTTTATAGGTATACAACAGGTATTACAGGGGCTATTGCTGCAATTGTTTTATTTTGGGATATTCCTGTAGAATATAAAAATCCTGCCGGGATCGCTTGTGGTATTATTTTGTTTGTGATCTACATTATAATATGGATCGTTTCAAATAAAATAAAATCTATTGATTTAACTGTTGACGGAAGTACAGTAACAATTAAATCTGGAGATATTTTTTCTGAACAAGGGTTTAAAGTCATAGCTTTTAACGAATATTTCGATACGCAGGTTGACGATAAAATAATCGCCTATCACAGTCTTAATGGATTGTTTATCACAGAACATCTTTCCTGCACAGTTGAGGAACTTGATAACCATATTCAACGGTATCCATTTGCAAGGGATGATGTTTTAGATTTTAAATACGAAAGATTGTCTGGTAAAAAACAAAAATATGAACTAGGAACTATTTGTGTATGGGAGAATTATTTATTAACAGCATTTTCTAAATTTAATGATTTTAATGAAGCCCGTTTAACAATGCCAGAGTATCTTGAATTCTTGATCAATTTTTGGGATAGAGTCAATCGAGTATATGCACAGAAAAGCGTTTCTGTTCCTATTTTTGGTTCGGGCATCACACGTATAAAAGAGCATAAAAATATTACTGATGAAGATTTATTAAAAATTATGCTTTGGACATTTAGAATCAGTGAGATGCGTTTTACGCACCCTGCTAAATTAACCATAATTATTCATAAGAATAAAATCGACAAAATTAATTTATTCGACCTTCAATCAGCACGAAATGGATTGTGATTCATTTAAATTAATTGCATTGAGGTGATTTTTTATTTTTTTAATAAAAATACATTTGAATTTGTTAAATGTTAAATTAAAAGAAAGGAGTTGTAATATAATGGTGTACAGAACGAAAACATATATCGCTGGTGAATGGGATGGAGATCAAGACGCAATTCAAAAGTTACATGCTTGGAATGATAGTAATTATTGGAGTTTATCCTTCACCGATGCGCATGACTTAACTCAAGCTCGGGATAGTAGTCTGAACTGCAGCATAAAATCTTCTTTAGCCACACGCCTTAATGCTTCTAAAACATTCGTTCTGGTTGTTGGAAACAATACTAAAACAGCTAGAAGTGGTAGTTGTCGATATTGCAGTAGCTATAATAGTTATTCTGGCTATTGTGCCAGAGGGAATTCGGTAGATCATCGCAGCTATATTGAATATGAATGTGATAAAGCTTTAAGAGATGGTTTGAAAATAATTGTTCTTTACAATGCTGCTTCTGTTAATAAAGCTAAGTGCCCTGACTCATTGAGGAATGTAGGTACACATACAGCTATGTGCTATTATTATAAGGGAAATTATTACTGGGATTACTTAGCCGTAAAGACAGCCTTGAGCTAACTGTGTTGATATAAAAGGAATGAATGTTTTTCATTCTTGATAAATATTCATTTCATCATTTTGGAATATTTTTGTTATAAACCCAGCCTGATTTGTAAATAAAGTAATGAGCTGGGTTGGAGCACGGCTTTTATATTTGTAATGTATATGACGCTTATTATATTTATGATTGGTGTGTATATGCCAACCCCATGCAAATCGAGGGAAATTCTTGGGTTATTAGATGATAATTGCTAATCAGATACATTCTGGACTTGCTTATACGACATTTAAAGAACTTATTTGTTATCCAGAATTGTGACTATTGCCAATTCATTAGAGCCCTTACAGACACCTATAGTTTTTTCTCACGTCCTATTTTCAGCACCTCATAAAAGGTTACTCGCCCAAGCCCATCAGACGGTAATTCCCGCTCCTGTGCCATCGTTTTCAGCTTGCGAAGTATCCGATCCGAAGCCGGTTTATCAGACGTCCCATACCGTCCGTCAGTCTCCTCAACCAGAAGCTGAACCAGCAGCCAGCAGAGTCGGGCAGTATTCTCCCGCGCTTTGTCGCGCTTATGCATTCCTCGTTGGGAAGGTTGTGCTGATGTAAGTATCCCGCATAATCGTGCCATTCACAATTAGAGATCATCCGGCATAATCAGTCTACCTACGAAGGAGATCGCTATGCGTAAAGTCCGTTTTACTGAGCATCAGATCATCGCTGTGATTAAGTCGGTTGAAGCCGGACGAACTGTTAAAGATGTCTGCCGGGAGGCCGGTATTTCTGAAGCCACCTACTACAACTGGAAGTCCAGATACGGCGGCATGGAGGCTTCTGATATTAAAAAAATCAAGGATCTTGAGGAAGAGAACCGACGTCTCAAACAGATGTTTGCCGACCTGAGTCTTGAGAACCGGGCGCTGAAAGACGTTATCGAAAAAAGCTTTAAAACCAGTCTTTAAGCGTGAGCTGGTCACTCATCTGATAAGGACATTCGGACTCAGTATCCGTCAGGCCTGCCGGAGTCTCAATCTGAGCAGAACGGTTTATCATTACCATCCGGATAACACACATGACGAACCCGTTATTACCGCATTGCAGGCGGCAGCTGAACGGTATCCACGATACGGTTTTCCGAAGCTTTTTCAGGTTCTGCGGCGGCAGGGATACGCGTGGAATCACAAAAGGATCCACCGTATTTATTGTCTGCAGAAGCTGAATTTTCGCCGTAAGGGTAAACAACGGCTGCCGGTGCGTAATCCCTCGCCACTGGCCACGCCGGAAGCGCTGAACCAGAGCTGGTCTGTTGATTTTATGCATGATGCCCTGGTCTGTGGGCGTCGTTTTCGCACGTTCAATGTCGTTGATGACTTTAACCGTGAGGCGTTGTCGATTGAAATAGATCTAAATCTGCCAGCTCCGCGAGTGGTCCGTGTGCTCGACAGGATCGCGGCAAACCGCGGTTATCCGGTCATGCTGCGTATGGATAATGGTCCGGAATTTATCTCTCTGGCACTGGCTGAATGGGCAGAGAAGCATGCAGTAAAACTGGAGTTTATCCAGTCGGGTAAGCCGACGCAGAACGCTTTCATTGAGCGCTTTAACCGGACATACCGTACAGAAATACTCGATTTTTATCTGTTCAGAACGCTGAATGAAGTGCGGGAAATCACGGAAAAATGGTTGTCAGAATATAACTGTGAACTCCCGCATGAATCGCTGAACAATATGACGCCGGAGGAATACCGCCAACACCATTATCTGGCCGGGATCGCAAAAAATGCATGGAACTAAAACGGGTCTATTTACATCCCCACTCAATGTGTAGTTTATAGCTACGCGAGGGCTTAAACTTACCAGATTCGTCTTTTACCCATTCTCCAGAGAGCGGAATGACAATTCGGTTTTCGTCTTGTTCAAATTTCTGCCACAACAACTGTGAATAAAAAATTCGGCGCTCAGGGTAAGGCTGAACCGGATCTTTAAGTTTATTAAACGCGGTCATGTAAGTACCGGCATCAATACTAGGGATATTTAATGACATACCACGGTCATACGGGAAGCGAATAAATGCCCTACAAATCTGGCGAATAGCATTAACCGGGCGGCGGGATTGCCGCGCTGGAGCATTTCCCTCGCTGGATGCCGATGTTGTAGAACGTATTGGATTGGGTTTGTTGTTGCTACCAGTAGGGTCAGGATCAACAACGGGTCGATTTTCAATCAGTTTTAATCCTGCAGGCATCAAACCTGGTGCGCTATCTAACATGCGGCGGACGCTTTTCTTCTGCCCCTGTTTAACCACTGTGCTTTCTGCATCAGCATCGCAATTAATGTGCTCTTTTCCAGGCATTTTATTAAACGAAGGTCTTTTCTTACTTCCTTTTTGCCAAGCAGAAGGATACATCTCAATCCCACATCCCCAGCATACGTAACCGTTCGTATCTACAACATCAAGTAACCAAAGATTTTCTGCCTCAATAATCTCACTGGTATATTTATCACGTGCAGATTCCATGATTTCTCCTTTAAACAGAATTCCTGTGAAGGCGGCTACTAGCCTTCATTCAAACCGTTGTTCCAATGCCTCATCTTCCAATCGCTCGCGTTCTTTTTCCTTTTCAACCCAGTTAGTCAGTTTTTTATAAACAGCTCTAGCCGACTTAGAAATGTCTGCACGCTCGTGGGTGACCAACCGGCCTATCGCTTCAACCCTGGGTTGCATCACGTTCGCACGACTACCGGACCATGATGAAGGTGCTACGTGTTCGGCAAAGATCTCAAGGACGGCTCGTGGCTCGGGTGAGGCTTCTAGAAATCTCAGAGCATCATCCTGCAAGCAAATAGGACTTTGCTCCCCGTCTTTTGACCATAGATTAATACCTGAAGCGACTGAAGCCCAAACCTGAGGGTCTTTAGTGGTCCCGCACCATTCAATCAAAATATCTACATCGATTTTCGCAATAGGAGACTGATGTGAATCATCATAATTGATGAAATGCAGCCGCCTCTGTTGTTGATCTTCCGTACCATCAAAAATGCGACTGAGAAATTCTTTTGGCATCCATGCAGCGGTGATACCGATAGCGTCTTCGAAAGAATAAATGTAGCCAAAATGCTCATCAACAACAGCGAAGATTGTACTTAGCCATTCTAGCTTTTCAGCCTCGTTGCCATCGAAGCGCAATGTGGCATCGATAACACGTTCCATTGCATAATCCAGATATCCGCCGAGATCGTTGTGATCTCTTCGGAACCTCTGGATTGCAGCGGATAGTCCGATTCTTCGTAGCGCAAGACCTAGTGTATCCGTAGTATCTCCTTTATCAGCTAATTTCATACTCAGTGCTTCCAATACTACTTCATCACCATTCGGTTTATTCAGCAGCCTTTGAGCAAGCTCGAGAACCCTGCTTTCTGGCAAATTAGAGAATTGCTCACCCCACAGAATTGCCCCATACATATGGGGCTGTATGTCAGAGTCATCCAGAAGTGACATGCAGCGATCCAGATCGATTTCAGTAAACTCCTGCCAAGGATGCAGGTTGACTAATTCGAATCGAAGTTCGGAATGTTGTGCGCACTGATCGAGCAGTTCCTGCGCTAATGCTGAATCGATAGAATGAGTCTCTTCAATGAAACCTCGAATGACCGAAACATCACTTTGAGATTTGCGTTGTAGATCCAATTGAATGATTAGTTGCTGCCAATAAATTCGTAGGTCAGGAGCTCCGTTAGCTAAGCCTTTGCCAAATTCGACGCGATAGGGCATTCCATCCCGCAAAAAAAGATTAGGGCACAACTCATCAAGTCCATGGGTAGATACTGCAAATTCGTGTCCCAACTTGAAAGCTTTGGCGCCAAGTATTTTCCTGATTTTACTGAATTTGTTAGGTCCTTGGTGTTCATAATCAGCATTTAGCGCCCAAAAATCGCGCCCCTTACTGAGTACATAAGCCATGACTGCCGAAACCAAGTCATTAGGTTCTAATTCTCGTTCCAATGTCACAAGTATTTCCGGCAATGGTTCTATGTCTTCGTTATCTTTTCTTTTTGTATGGAAAAAGTAAATTGTTGAGCGGATAGCTTTCCAGCCTTCACCCCAAGGGCGATGGGCATGTAGCTTGCGAGCCGCATCAATTAATTTTGACCTTATTCCTTCATGACGCCAAATCCAGCGAAATTTATCAGCCAAGATCCGCCTGGCATCGTCTTCAAGCTCGGGCACTCCTGAGGTTCCTAATCTCACCAAAATATCGATGAAGGTGATTAGCCACTCAACAAGCTCATCGTAGCTGGGCCGAAATCCATAATCTCTTGGCCGAGCACCAAACTCATTAATCCCGAATCCTGTCCACGATGGTCCGCTGAGAGCAGTTTCAAGCATTTCGAGCCCCAGCCCTCTACGTCCGGCCATACTTGAACCAATGCATTCATTCATGATCGCAACACGTTGATCTAAAGAGGCATGGGTACCGGATAGATACGGTTGGAAAAACCTCTTTATCTTATTTCGAGCCGAATCATAATTATTGCCCGTGCTTTCCTGGTCTGCGATACAGATTAAGAGCTTAATGCATCGTTCAAAGTATTTCGATTCATATGCAAGTAACTGCAACAATTTGATAATTGCTGTTCGCTGTGGGTTGTAGCGTGATTTAATATGTTCAAAATTAGACGTAACAAGCGTTTCTTCAATCCGCTCAAGCAAAGCTCCAGGGGCAACTGGAGCGACATAATTCAGAATGCGTGTCGATACTTCATCTAGGTTTATTATTTTTCCAAGCAGCCCTTCGGGCTGTAACCAAGCTTCAACAATCTCTTTAGCCACATCATGGCTGTGCAATAGCCCCAACCTGTGCGCGAACGACATCAATAATCGTTGCCGCTCCGGAGCTTCAAAGGTCGCCCTAAGTTGCTCAACCGGAATACTATTAAGTGCAGATGCTGCCAACTTGTTAGCAATGGCATGGGGAAGGATGGCTCTCCAGTGGGATCTTTTCTGAACGACGTGGCGTTCCATTAACTTCGTAGCAGCTTTGAATAACTGGATTTTGGGATACCCAGAGATGGCACCCAATATTTCTAGTTCATCGGTAGCAGCATCTGGACTGGATACCGAGAACGAATACACCAGTGACAATATTTCAGCTTGCTCCCGTAAATGGCCGTCGGGATGATTACGTTGTTCAAACAAGCGATTAAACAACTGCGCATCTGAAAGTAGGGCTAAACTCTCACCTTCCTTCACTCTCTCTGCTATAGCCAAAGCAACTCTTGCATTGCCATCTGCAAACTCAGCAATCCGACGGGCATTATTCTGACCAATAGAAGGGAAGCGACGGATAAGAAGTTGCTCTGCCACCTCCGGACCATCTGTCTCAATGTGGATGACCTCAGTTGTCTGTGGTTTGTCATCCCTAATGTCGTACTCGATCGTGATGAGACTTACTTTTTTCCCTGCGGCTGATACCTTGCTGGCAAGCAAAGCATGGAGTTCTGATGGGCAATTATCAAGGATCATAATTGCTCGTCGGTCCTCAGCGATCAGCTTATCAAGCATTGCTGTAGCCGACGGTAATGGCTCAGAGCCAGTATCAACATAAATAGCTACTGTCCGGTCAAGCGCATCTGTTCCAACAGTTTCATCAAAGAGCGCCTGAACGATGCGAGTCTTCCCGACACCAGATAATCCCGTAATACGAACAGCCTTATCCGTCGAACGGATAAGTGCTCGCATTGGGCTAATTGCTTCATCAATTTTGAGTTTTTGCCCCTTTCCCGACGGTAAAGTAATGGTTACACCTGGGGCTGAGATTAAAGTGTCTGTAACACCTTGGGGCGGATTGCTCCAGGCTCCATAGGGTTGCCAACCGGAATACCCTTGTCCAAGTTTCCCTTTTACCCACAGCATGACTGATGGATGTTGGCGAAGCCATTGAATGAGTTTGGAACGGTCGTAGAAATCGAGATGAAGATTGCTTTTGTTAGGATCATCTTTTACTGCATCCCTCATCGCTTTGAGACGCTCTGCCTTTCCTGACGGCGAGCAATCATCACCCAGGCTGACAATGATGTAGCTACCTTGCTTTCTGGCTTGTTCAGAGATGATGGATGAAAGAGCTTTGCCAGTACCCATCTCCTTCTCAATTGAAGCCTTTGGCATCTTAGGTTTCTTTGCCTGAAAGACCGTATCAGACCTTACAAGAAAGCCAGCCTTCACTTGATCAACTGGGACCTGAACATGGATATCAACTCCACCATCAGGGGCTGTAATTGAACCAGACCAATTTACACATGCTGGGCTATGACCGAGCATTGCCACTTCAGCTTCTGCTAGCCGAGCTATCAGCTCTTCTAGCTGAGTATCGGAAAGTCGAAGCAATTCGTCCTTTTCAATGTCAAAGATTGCCACTTTTAAACCCTATAAAAGATATTACGACCATAGAAAAAGTTGCTCTTAGTCTAACCAATGAGGGAAGAGATGTCCGCTGAACTTTTGCAATTAAAACCATCCCCCTCAATTGGTTAAGATGTTCTGACTCGGAACTGTGATGTCGATCATACCCACTTTTACGTAGAACTATCAGTATGTATGAAACTAAGGTCTGGTATGAACTAAGGACAGGCTAATGTTTAAGATCAAGAGCAAGAAATAAGCCCGGATATTTAATCTTTAGCAGTTTTGTTAGCATTTTGTGTACACTAAAAATGACTTTTTAATATTAGGTTTTCTTTTTTTGGATTTGGTTGTTTAAAATTTTATTGGGTAGGGCACAAATATGAAATGGATAAAAGCACTTAACCTTCAGCAATGGGCAGATTCTATTCCTGCAAAAGTCATTTTTCCAGCACTAATCGCTGATCTTATACGTGCAACGGCTAACAATATTACTGAAATTAGATTTCCTAATGGTGATAAGGGACAGATTAGAGGTTATGACGGTGTACTTAAAGCTGAGGGGGAGGGCCCCTATGTTCCTGATGGCGATTCATTCTGGGAGTTTGGTGTTAATGAAAAATTGCTTGATAAAGCTAACTCTGACTACGAAAAAAGAACACGCGAAGTTGCTCCAGAGATACGTCTAAAGACTACTTTTGTTTTCGCTTCATTAAGAACATGGGATAATCCTAAGGTAAAGCTTGAAGACTGGCTACAAGAGAAACGCAGTAGTGGTAAGTGGAAAGATATCAAATTAATTGATGGTTCTATGCTTGAAGATTGGCTCGGTGTTTGCCCTGCTGTAGCGGCTTACTACGCTCGCTACCATCTTGAGCTCATGCCACAGGTTGGTGTTAGAAGCATTAAGGAGTTTTGGGATGAATTTTCCACTAAATTTAGTCCCCCTTTAACTGAAGCAGTCTTGCTGGCGGGGAGAGAAAAGCAAAAAGAGCGTTTTTTGAATGAGTTACGAGAAAATGGTCGAAAAATATCTTTAGCTGCAGATTCCCCAGATGAGGTTATTGCTTTTGCGATTGCAGCTATCAGAACCACTGAAGCGGAACTTAGACGTTCCTTTCAAAGTCGAGCACTAATTATTGATACGGATGATGCTGCAAGACAGCTTTCTGGAAAAAGAGGAATGATCTTCTTACCACGTGATCGAGCAAGAGTTTTAGCCGGTTTATTACAGCAATCATCTATCACAGTGGTAAGTGCCGGAGCCGATGAATCACGAACTGATCACGAACTTCTGATCCGCCCGGATAGCATATCTTTAGGTAAGGCTCTTGAAACCATGGGGTTTGATTCAGCTAAAAGTTATCAAATGGCGCGGCAGTGTGGCCGAAGTTTGTCTGTTTTGGCTCGCCAGATCTCAAGTAGCACGGCTGAATCACCTGAATGGAAAGACAACCCTGAGTTGCTCCCTGCTTTATTAGCTGGTGCATGGAGTACATGTTCAGAGAAAGATAAGTTAATTCTCAAGCAACTAGCTGGCTATACAGACTATTCTCAAGTTGAAAATCCATTAAGGCTATTAACAAAGCGTCGCGATTCTCCAATTGATCGAGTGGATGATATTTGGTCATTGCGTTCGTCGGTAGATGCTTTTGTACATTTAGGCTATTTACTGGGTGAAGAACACTTGGAGCGTTTTGAGAAGGCTGTAAGAGAGGTTTTTTCCTATATTCCTGAACCACCAAAGGCCGAAGATCTGTTTGTTCCTGACAATGTTATTAAAACGTCTTATAGTTCGTGGTTACGTAATGGAATGACAACAGTTTTGCTACATATGGCAATACTACATGAACAGGCCGAATTCCGGGTTACTGGTATGACACCCCAAGATTTTGTTAACAAAATAGTTCAGAGTATTCCAGGACTTGCTAACGACCATCGACTTTTTATTAGTTTGCGGGATCAACTTCCACTGCTGGCAGAAGCTGCCCCGGGCCCTTTCCTTGATGCCCTTGAGCAATTGCTTAAGGGCAATGGGGAAATGATTGCTCCAATATTCAATGAAGATAAAGGGCTGTTAACTCCTCGAAGTCATTATCATGGATTAAAATGGGCATTGGAAGCCTTGGCTTGGGAACAAACATATTTATTACGCGCTGCAATCTGTCTTGCAAAACTCGCTGTAATAGATCCCGGTGGAACTTACTCAGATCGCCCTCTTAATAGTTTAAGAACCATTTTTCTGGCATGGTCTCCTAATACATGGGCACCAGTAAAAGTTAGAAATGCAATTATAAAAAAAATTATCACTATTGTTCCTGGTATCGGGTGGAGTTTGTTACAAAATCTCCTTCCTCGTTCCCATGATACCTCTGATCAAAACCAAAAAATGAAGTTCAGAGAGTCGGATAAAGATGTAGAAAAACTAACGTGGGGCGTTGTTTGGGAGGGACAACTCTTTATTATCCAAGAAGCAATTAAACTTGCAGGTATACTCCCAACAAGATGGAAAATCCTAATCTCTCATTTAAGCTCATTCCCTGAAAATGCAATAGATGAAACACTTGCTCATCTTGAACTTTGCCTTTCTAAACAAAATGATGAGGATCAGTTCATCGTATGGGAGGCTTTGCGTCATGAGTATTCTCGCCATAAAAAATATTCAGATGCGAACTGGGCCTTTAAAGTTGAGTCTATGGAGAAAATTGCGAAAATACTCGATGATTATAAACCAAATGACATAGTTAGAGCCAGTTTATGGATTTTCAATGATTGGGATTCTGATATTGAAGAGTCAATTGAAAATGCTGGCGGGATTTTATCCTCTGTCGAAGAAATGCGAAGTGAAAAGCTTAGGGAAATATATTTTACTTTAGGCTTGCCTGGGGTGAAAGACCTTTTTCAACAAGTTAATAATGTTTTTATTGCAGCAAAGCATATATCAGCACTCTCGTTGGATGAAGAAAAGCTAAATGATTTGTTTGTAATGCTTATTAACAACAAAAAAAATATTGATGAAGCTTGTGGGTTGTTAATACAATATGGTGTTGAACGCTTTGGTACTGAATGGCTTAATAAAATAAAAGTGTATTTTAAACAGTTTGAAATTACTCCTGATAGGGCTGGGAAAATCTTAGCATCGTTAAGAGATTCACAAGAGATATGGAACATTATTGAAAGGTTTGAAGATAACATCAGCGAAAAATATTGGTTGCAAAAACAACCTATTGCAATGATGGGTAAAACTTCAGATTTATTTGTCATTATGGATAAATATATAGAAAGGGGCCGGGGGCTTGCTGCTATTATATCAGCAAGCCAACGCCTTTCTGAGATTCCATCTACAACACTTTTATATCTACTCGATATAGTCGTTAAAGAAATAAATAGCCAAGATATCCAATTTGATACAATGCTATCGTATTATGTAAAAAAAGTTTTTGATGAACTAAAACAACGTAGCGATGTCTCTGAAACAGATTTGGCATTTAAGGAAATGACCTACTTGCCTTGTTTTCCGGATAGAGATGAGCCACTTATCCTGCATCGTCTAATGATGAAAAAGCCAGAGGTTTTTATAGAAGCAATATGTATTGTATATCGTAGTGACGAAGATGAACAAACAGAACCATCGGAGTTGGAAGTTAAAAGAGCTACTTCTATATACAGATTACTTGAAAAATTACAAATACTCCCTGGGCAGATAGACAATGAAATTGATCAAGATAAACTTGAAGATTGGTGTGAGAATGTACGTCATTTAGCAAAATTGCATCATCGCCTAGAAATCACTGATCATGTAGTAGGCAAAATTCTGGCACATGCCCCTAATAGCTCAGTAGATAATTCTTGGCCACATGAAGCAATTCGGCACATCATTGAAATATTATCTTCTGATGAGTTAGAGCAAGGTATACAAATTGGTAGGTACAATAAAAGGGGAGTATTTACTCGTATGCTTTACGAAGGTGGAAACCAAGAAAGGAAATTAGCTGAGCAGTACCGAGAATGGGCAAATTCAATGCCCCACTGCGTCCGTACTTCTGCAATGCTATTTAGAATCGCTGACGAATGGGAGTACTCCGCAAAACACGCAGATATTCGAGCCGCCAAGGCTGATTTAAATTAGAAAGATTCAAAAAATTAGTATAAATCATAAAAACCCTGCTTAAGTGCAGGGTTTAACTTCTTTCTGCGTTTTTTAATCTTGCAGACCTTCAGGTTAGCCCACCCAAGAACAGAACGGGTTTTAGCTACGACAAGTCATCCAACTAACCGCATTCCTTTCATCCCACCTTCAATCATGCTTCCGCGATCTGCTTCCATTACAAAATCAGCCCACCACTGCATCATTGGACGACGTTGCTCCAGATAGTCGCTGCGGTTGTACGCTCGACGAACTTCGTTCTTATCCACATGGGCAAGTGCTGCCTCCATGACATCAGGCGGAAAGCCTTGTTCATTAAGGGCTGTACTGGCGATAGATCGCAGGCCGTGTGAAACGAGAACCCCGCCAAAACCTGCGCGTTTTAGCGATGCGTTTACGGTCTGACTGTTCATAGGTTGGTTTGGCTTGATGCGGCTGGGAAAGATAAATTCTCGATTTCCACTTAACGGCTTCATCATCTCTAGTATCGCAATTGCTTCATCTGACAATGGAACAGTATGGTCGCGGTTCATTTTCATGCGTGCTGCAGGAATCTTCCACTCTTGTGCTTCTATGTCTATCTCTTCCCAGCGAGCTTCAGCCGCTTCAGTAGGGCGGGTAATAGTAAGAAGTTGCCACATGAACAGGCAGCGTGTGGAAAGGCTAATGCTGGCTGTTCGCATTGTCTGCATCAGTTGAGGTAGCTGATCCGGTCGAATGCTGGGCATGTTCTTTTTCTGAGGTTTCTCGAAGGCTTTACCAATATTAACGCTGGGAACAGCATCAATCAGCCCTGTGTTTTGGGCATAGATCATGACCTCATTAATGCGCTGGCACAGGCGACGAACGGTTTCCAGTGCTCCTCTGGCCTGAACCGGTTGGACGGCCTGAACCAGTGTGTGAGCTTTAATATCTGTAACGCTAACGTCGCCAATCGCAGGAAAGACATCTCTTTCAAGAGAGCGCCAGATATCTTCCGCATAGTCCTCTGTCACACTAGCTTTCTTCACATTCCACCAACGTTCAGCTACGAGCTGGAAAGTATTGGTTTTGGCTTCCAGCGAACTGCGAAGTTGTTCTTGCTGATGTTCCTGTGGGTCGATTTGTTTCGCCAGTAGAGAGCGTGACTTTGCTCGATAGTTTCTGGCATCGGCAAGCGTAACTGACAGGTAGGGGCCTATGCTCTTCTTCGCACGTTTCTTGGTGACAGGGCGAATGTAGCGAAACTGCCAGATTTTACTCCCGCTGGATTTGATAAGTAGCTCAAGGCCATCGCCATCATAGAGAACGTAGTCCGCTTCCTTGGGTTTAGCAGATTCGATTTCTTTAACGGATAGAGGTTTGGTTTGTCTTGCCATTGCCGGGTTTCCATAGTTTTAGGCACCTCAAAAACAATAAAGCTTTATGAGGTGCCTAACAAGGTGCCTAAAAGGTTCGGATTTAATTAGTTGGCATCAGACTTCGCGGGACAAATTCAAGGCACAAAAAAGCCCGCAGGGCTTGCGCCGTGCGGGCTTTCAGGACTTCATCGGATGACTCTGGTAATCACCGATGGAGAATTTTGGTGGAGCTGGCGGGAGTTGAACCCGCGTCCGAAATTCCTACATCCTCGGCACTACATGCTTAGTCAGTCTTTACATTCGCTTGCCAGCTGCGGACAGACACGCCACTAACAAACTAGCCTGATTAGATTTAACGCTTCAACCCCAGGCAGGGCATCCACGCGATCTCTTTTGGGTTTGACCTCTCTTTGATCCCCGTCTTAAGAGCGGAAGCTAGGGAGAGAGGGCTCAGAGCAGGTTATTAAGCTGCTAAAGCGTAGTTTTCGTCGTTTGCGACTATTTTTTGCGGCTTTTTACGAGGCCAACCGCCCCTCGGCATGCACCTTGGGTTTCGCAAATCCCGTCGAATCCAGAATCAGCCCCAATGTGTAGGTCAAGTATAACAGATTTGTGAATGTCGTTACCAGCCCCATCACGCAGGATTATTTCAGCAGGGTGGACGAAAAAGCAGCATCAACAAGGATATAGCGTAAGGGCCAGCGAGAGCTGGCCCTCGGGGAGGGGAAATTAACGTCCGGCGTGCTTCATAATACGCGCCTTATCCAGCGCCCATTCACGATCTTTCAGGTCGGTACGCTTGTCGTGCTGTTTCTTACCTTTGGCGACGCCGATTTTCACTTTGCACCAGGCGTTCTTCCAGTACAGCGACAGGGCGACGACGGTGTAACCTTCGCGGTTAATGCGGCCGTACAGCGTGTCCAGCTCACGCTGGTTAAGCAGCAGCTTACGGGTGCGCGTCGGGTCGCAGACATAGTGGGTGGAAGCCACGGCCATGGGCGTAAAGTTGGCGCCGAACAGGAAGGCTTCGCCATCCTTCAGGATGACATAGCTATCGCCGATGTTGGCTTTGCCTGCACGCAGGGATTTGACTTCCCAGCCCTGCAGGGCGAGACCAGCCTCGTATTCATCTTCGATAAAGTATTCGTGACGGGCGCGTTTATTCAGCGCAATGGTGGCTGATCCAGGTTTGTGGGCTTTTTTCTTAGTCATAATGTCCTGAAGTCATCGTCTTATACACAGTTACCTCGATCGCATCCTGCGAGGTGTACTGCGCATCTTAGCACGAGTTGCGGCACAGCGTTTTTTTTAGCAGCAGATAAATGATATTATTTGCACTGTGTTTAAATGTGGAACCTGCTATGCCTCAGATTAGCCGTACTGCGCTGGTGCCTTTCAGCGCGGAACAGATGTATCAACTGGTAAACGATGTGAAGTCCTATCCTGATTTTCTGCCAGGCTGCACCGGTAGCCGCGTGCTGGAATTCGGGCCGACGCAAATGACGGCGGCGGTTGATGTGTCCAAAGCCGGCATCAGTAAGACCTTCACCACACGCAATACACTGACCAGCAACCAGAGCATTTTGATGAGCCTAGTGGATGGCCCGTTTAAGAAGCTGATTGGCGGCTGGAAGTTTATTCCGCTGAGCCCCGAGGCCTGCAAAATAGAATTCCATCTCGATTTTGAGTTTACCAATAAACTGATTGAGATGGCTTTTGGCCGGATCTTCAAAGAGCTGGCCGCTAACATGGTGCAGGCGTTCACTTCGCGCGCCAAAGAGGTTTACAGTGCCGGCTAATATTCGTGTTGAAGTCGCCTACGCGCTGCCTGAAAAGCAGTATCTGCAGCGGGTCACCCTGGACGAGGGGGCGACGGTCGAGCAGGCGATTATCGCCAGCGGTCTGCTGGCGCTGCGTGATGACATCGATCTGGCGAAAAACAAGCTGGGTATCTACAGTCGTCCGGTAAAGCTGCATGACGAAGTTCACGACGGCGACCGGGTGGAAATCTATCGTCCGCTGATCGCAGACCCGAAAGAGCTGCGTCGCCAGCGGGCAGAGAAAAGCGCCGCAAAGTAACCTGCAGCAGACCGACTATCAGCCATAAAAAAAGCGCTCACCGAGCGCTTTTTGCTTTTCCGGGCCTTACTGACTGGTCAGCGCAGGCTTGTTATCAATGTTAGTCAACACACCGCCGCTGTTGAAGGTCAGGGTCAGGGTCTGCTGAGTCACTTTCTGGTGGCCCGGCTCCTGACGGAAGACATAGAACCAGGTATTGGTGCCGAACGGATCCGTCATCATTGGCGTCCCCAGAGCATAAGCTACCTGCTGTTGCGTCATACCGACACGAATTTTTGCTACATCGTTTGGTGCCAGATAGTTACCCTGGTTGATGTCAGGACGGTAAACCACTCGTTCCAGAGTGGAACAGCCTGCGGTCAACATAAGAAGAACCGCTGCGGCAGCAGTCAGCGTTTTACAGCGCATAGTGATTTGATTCCTTTTTGGGCCCGAGCAGTACGTGGCTCATCTGTAATATGCCGATAATAATAGACCTTCGCGCCGTTGGAAACCTCCGGCTGCAGGTCAGCAGGCAATTTGCTGTTCACTATGACCCTGTGAAAATCAAAAAGTTTACGCCGCAAGCAACTCTTTCGCGTTCGCCAGGGTGTTGCGCGTGACTTCGCTGCCGCCCAGCAGACGGGCCAGCTCCTGCAAGCGAGCACGTTTATCCAGCGGCTGCATATGGGTTTCGGTCATCTCGCCATCGGTCTCTTTGCAGACAAAGAAATGATGGTGGCCGCAGCCTGCGACCTGCGGCAGGTGGGTCACGCACATCACCTGCGTGGACTCGCCCAGCTGGCGCAGCAGCTTGCCGACCACCGCAGCGGTCGGGCCGCTGATGCCGACGTCCACTTCGTCGAAGATGAGCGCCGGGGTTTCCATTTTACGCGCGGTGATCACCTGAATCGCCAGCGCAATGCGCGACAGTTCGCCGCCGGAGGCCACTTTGGCGATTGGCTGCAGCGGCTGACCGGGGTTAGTGGTGACGCGGAACTCAATATGGTCGGCGCCATCGGCGGTGAGATGGCGTTCATCGAACGCGACCTCAATCGCGAAGACCCCGTGCGGCATCGAAAGTGAGTGCATACTTTCGGTGATAAGCTGGGTCAGCTCGTCGGCGCTGGCCTGGCGCAGGGCATGCAGCTGGCGCGCGGTCTCCAGCGCCAGCTGATGATGTTCGACCACCTGCTGGCTGAGGGATTCCAGCGAGCCGGCGCTGTCGTCCAGCAGGCGCTGCTCTTCCAGCATCGCCTGATAAACCGCCGGTAGCTCTTCCGGCATCACCTGATGTTTACGCGCCAGCGCGATTTGTCGGGAAATTCGTTGCTCAAGTTCAAACAGACGGTTCGGATCGAGATCCAGACGGTCATGGTAGTGGCGCAACTCGTCGCTGGCCTCGCTGAGCTGAATGGCCGCCTCTTCCAGCATATCCAGGACGCCGGAAAGCTTGCTGTCCATGCCCACCAGCTCGCTGACCAGCTGCTTCGCGGTATAAAGCTGGCTCTGCAGATTGGCCTCTTCGCCGTCCGCCAGTACCGTAAGGGCGTGCTGGCAGGTGCTGAGCAGCTGGCCGCTGTTGGCCAGGCGCTTGTACTCTTCGTCAATCTGCTCGAATTCTCCCGGCAGCGGGTTAAATTCGTTCAGCTCTTTAAGCTGATACTGCAGCAGATCGGCGCGGGCGGCGCGCTCCTGGCTCTGCTGCTGATGCTGGGCCAACTCGCGGCAGCTCTGGTGCCACTGGCGATAGTGCTCGGCCATACGCTGAGTAAGCGCATACTCACCGGTATAGCCGTCGAGCAGCGTTTTTTGGTGTTCGGGTTTGGTCAGCAGCTGGTGGGCATGCTGGCCGTGGATCTGGATCAGCAGCTGGCCCAGCTCGCGCAGCTGCGAGAGCGGGACGGCGGTGCCGTTGATGAAGCCGCGCGAGCGGCCGTCGGCGCTGATCACCCGGCGAAGTAAACACTCACGCCCGCTCTCCAGCTGATTCTCTTCCAGCCAGCGCTGGGCGGCAGGGGTATCTTTCAGCGCGAAGCGCGCGCACAGGTCGGCACGGGTGGCGCCGCGACGCACCATGTCGGCTTCCGCTCTGCCGCCGAGGCACAGCCCCAGCGCGTCGATGGCAATGGATTTCCCGGCGCCGGTTTCCCCGGTGATGGCGGTCATGCCGCTGTGGAAATCAATTTCCAGTTCACGAACGATAGCAAAATTACTGATGGTGAGTTGCGCCAACATAGCTGCCTTCCTGTATGAAAAACCAATACTGTGTTTTCGTACAGTATAAACTGGTTTTTTATCCAGTAAAGAGGCAGCCGTGAAAATCAGAACAATTTTTTCGACCAGCCGAGCTTGGTGCTTAATGTATTGAAATAGCTGTAATCTTTAGGGTGAATCAGATTGAGGTGATAATCACAGCGGCGAATGAGGACATCTTCGCCATCCTGGATCGGCAGGGCAATCTGGCTGTCGCAGCTGATCTCCAGATCGCTGCAGCGGTGAGAGAAGCGTAGGCGGATGGTGCTGTCGCCGTTGATCACCAGCGGTCGCGCTGAAAGGGTGTGCGGGAACATCGGCACCAGGGTGATGGCGTCCAGCGACGGCGTAAGGATTGGGCCGCCGGCCGACAGCGAATAGGCGGTGGAGCCGGTCGGAGTGGAGATAATCAGGCCATCGGATCGCTGAGAGAACGCAAAGACTTCGTCGATATAGACTTCGAACTCAATCATATGCGCCACTTTGCCGGGGTGCAGCACCACTTCGTTGATGGCGGTGCTGATACGTTTCTGGCAATCCTGCTGACACACCTGGGCCTCCAGCAGAAAGCGTTTCTCGGCGATGTAGTGGCCTTCCAGCACGTCGGCGAGCTGCTGCAGGGCGTTGTCCGGGTCAAGGTCGGTGAGAAAGCCGAGGTTGCCGCGGTTAATGCCGATGACGTTAATGTCGTAACGGGCCAGGGTCCGCGCCGCGCCGAGCATATTGCCGTCGCCGCCCACCACCACCGCGAGATCGGCCTGTTGGCCAATCTCCGCCAGCGTGCCGGTTTTCACGTTGCTGAGCTGAAGTTCATGGGCGATCTGCTGTTCAACCAGCACTTCATACCCTTTGCTGCACAGCCAGCGCCAGAGCATTTCATGTGTGGTCAGGGCGGTGGGGTGACGAGGATGTCCCACAATGCCGATACACTTGAAATGGTTCTTCATGATCTGGATGTCCTTGCGTTAAATGAAATAGTGACAATCTGTCCGCTTCCCTTGAAACCCGGAAACTGATCCCCATAATAAGCGAAGTTAGCGAGATGAATGCGAAAAAAACGCGGAGAAATTCATGAGTAGTAAAGAACAGAAAACGCCTGAGGGGCAAG
>OJXH01000033.1_pt1 | contig 69603 bp, 76 predicted proteins | sample 1600621 | NCBI WGS metagenome assembly OJXH01 (sample SAMN04436989, study PRJEB24849) | human gut metagenome | biome: human gut; feature: NICU; material: stool | host: Homo sapiens | place: USA: Saint Louis, MO | collected 2013-03-12
GTGGTCCCAGGCAGCATTCCGGCGCTAACCGGGAAGTTGGGACCGTGGTCCCAGACAGCATTCCGGCGCTAACCGGGAAGTTGGGACCGTGGTCGCAGGCAGCATTCCGGTACTAACGGTAAAGGTGGGACCATGGTCCCAGGCAGCATTCCGGTACTGACGGTAAAGGTGGGACCGTGGTCCCAGGCAGCATTCCGGCGCTGACCGGGAAGTTGGGACCGTGGTCCCAGGCAGCATTCCGGGGCTGACCGGGAAGTTGGGACCGTGGTCCCAGAGGCAGCATTCCGGCGCTGACGGTAAAGGTGAGACCGTGGTCCCAGACTGACAGGATGAAGGCCAGTTCTGATTTACTGGCCTGAGAAAAAAACTAAAGAGATGGGGTAAAATACAGGAAACAGGCAGAAGGATAAGGCGTGTCCATTTCAGGACTTAGGCTCTTCAAGCGCCTTGAGAATGGCTTCGATCTTCTCAATGCATTCCGCAGGAAGCCGGGACCTGTCAAGGTTCAGGACCACTTTATCGCCTCTGTATAATGCTGTTGCCCCCGGAGCAAACTGATGACGTGAGCTCAGATTCACTCTTGATGCAGGAGACTTTTTTAGTACCGATGTTAAAAGACTTATGACCTCTTCTGCTTCAAAGATTACACCCGCTTTCTTCTGATCGTGGAGAGTTGCGGCCTGCTGCTTCAGTAATTCTTCTTTATCTGCAAAAGCTTTCTGAAGGGCTTCACCTGAGCGGGCAGACAGTTCACCAGGATGAGAGAAAAGGGCAACAACGGATTTCGGGAGTCTGGCCGTATTGATACAGCGAGTAATTATCTTACGAGAGATGTTTTCCGCATCGGCAAGTGCAGAAATATTTCCGGCAAACTCATTCTGGAGACGGTTTGCATAACGCTGACCACGCTCATAAGCACTCGTAGGGCGATAATCGTTGCCCAGTCTGGACAATGCCGACATCTGCTCATCGTCCAGTTCACCGACCAGAATACGATAATCACTTTCTGTCAGGATAGCGGCCTTGCGTCGACGGCTGCCATCTGCAATTTCAATGATATCGGAAACCCGACGGCCAAAAGCCGGAGTCTGCTGACCGGTCAGTAAAAATGAAGGAATGAGATCGTCCAGGGCATCTTCGGTCAGTAGTTCCTGATCGCGCTCGTTACCTGACCATACCCGGGAAGCGGTTTCAACAATATCTCCCCGGAGCACCTCCAGGGTAAACTTCACTTCCCGACCACACACCGGTAACGTAATTGCATTGCCACGAGCCATAGCCCCTACACGAGCAATTAACGAATCCACCATCGGTGCAGCTGGCGCTGATGTGTCTTCAGCTGCCTGAGTATTTGCTGTATGTCTTGGAATGACAGGTGCACGCTTCATTATCTAATCTCCCAGCGTGGTTTAATCAGACGATCAAATATTTCATTACAAACAGGTTCCCAGATTGAAAGGGCATTTCGCCATGCACCGGTCGAAGAACGTTGATCAATAGCCTGTTCGAAAACGGTTCTCATGCGGATCTGGCCTTTACCAACTTCATCGGTTTCACGTACCACATTTTTCAGAACCATGCTTCCCCATGCATCGCGAATTTGTTCTTCCATCCACGGTGACTGCGAACCATTGTTATTACTGTATTTGGTAAGCAGAATACGGACATCCGGCTCAAAGCCTTTAAGATCCACATTCCTGAGCAGATCACGAAGCATATCGAAAAACTGCAGTGCAGAAGTGTAATCGAACAGCTCTGCCGGGGTGGGAACAATCAGCACATCAGCAGCGCATACGACATTGATCGTGCCAATACCGAGGTTCGGTGCGCTGTCGATAACAATCACGTCATAGTCATGAGCAACCGTTTCAATGGCAAGGCGGAGCATCAGGTGCGGGTCAGTGGGCAGTTTTCCTTCATCAAATTTGCCCATTAGCTCAGTTTCAATGCGATGCAATGCCAGGCAGGACGGAATGATATCAAGGCCAGGCCAGCAGGTGGGTTTTATCGCATAACTGGCGTCATCCTTTTCACCAAGATAAAAGGGCAGGAGAGTATCTTCCGCGTGTATATGAAGATCGGGCACCCATCCGTGATACATCGAAGCTGTGCCCTGAGGATCATTACCCTCGACAAGCAGAACGCGTAATCCTTTCAGGGCCAGGTCCTGAGCCAGGTGAACAGAAACGGAGGTTTTGTAAACCCCCCCTTTATGAGCGGCAACCCCGATCACCGGTGGGAAAGCATCTTCTGCACGCCGCAGTCGGGTACCGAACACGTCCCGCATATGATTGATTTGTTCGATAGTATAACCAACACGCTGTTCAACTCTGCCACGGGTTTCCATATCCGGGTGGGGTAACCGGCCGGCTTTCTCTGCATCCCTGATTGCCTGAGAAGAAACGCCAACCAGATCCGCCGCTTCACCTATTCTCCAGCGGCGTGTGATCTTCCTGGCTTCCGGACTGTCGTCATTAAACTGCGCAATGGCAATAGCCTTCGTCATCTCATGTCCAGCAGAAATGCACTGGTTAAGTGTGTCCATCAGTCCCATTCTGAGCATCCTTTAATCATCGCTTTGCATTATTTTATTAAATCTTGGAATTTTTTGCAAAGCAACAATAAAATCGCAAAGTCATCTAAAAATTGCAAAGCTGACGGTAATGAAGGCAGTAAACCAGAGAAAAGGGAGTAAATCACATACCGCAGTCAATATTTCTCACTGCCGCTCGCCGCAGTAAGCGATCTCACGTAGTGAGAACGCGGCGAGGAAGCGGAAAAGTACAGAGGCTGCACAAAGCACGAACGCTACGATGCCGGCGGCTTCTCCGGATCAGTCTCTATTCATGAAATTGACTGTAATATGTAAAAAATTGACTATGGTATGAAGCTAAAAAGCTGAAGGCTGGTTAACAGCAGAAGAAGATTCTACATATCGCAATCAAGATTTAATGTTGAATCAGGGAGCGTTACACATATGGCATTCTGGTTATCCTTGTAGGCCCCTGAAAGTAGTGTGGAAGACAGGCCGGGGATGAGCGTTATTCATTGCTTCGATCCAGTAATTGATCCCAAAGAGATCATATTGAGATCCTAAAGAGATCCCCGGATCGCTGCAGCAGGCGCAGTGACTGGCCTGAACGTCATACTGGATCGACTGTGGAATGTAAAATGTTGACTGATGTATGCAAAATCTAATACTGTGATATGCAACGGTATTTACTGAGGTATGTATATCCGTTGACTGCGATACGTATAACGACATTCTTTTGTGGATAACCGTTGAGGATCAAGATGACGAGCGAAAATAACAGCTTACCTCTCAATCTTCAGGAAGTGGACAAGACAACCGGCGAAGTTGTTAAGCTGGATGTCAACAGTACCAGTACTGTGCAGCCGGTAGCGCTCATGAGGCTCGGTCTCTTCGTTCCAACCCTGAAATCAACCTCCAGGAGTAAGGCAAACCGGAAAAACGTCACAGATGCCACTGAGGAGCTTGTACAGCTGTCCATTGCTAAAAGCGAAGGGTACACCGACGTTAAGATCACCGGTTCGCGTCTTGATATGGACACGGATTTTAAAGTGTGGCTCGGGATCATTCGCTCCATGTCAGAGTATGGGGTAAAAAGTGACACCCTGGAACTGTCGTTCGTTGAATTCGTTAAGATGTGTGGATTTGACTCCCGGCGCTCAAACAAGAAAATGCGCGATCGCATCAGTAATTCCCTGTTTAAACTCGCCTCGGTTACCCTGAAATTCCAGAGCGAGACCAAAGGATGGACCACCCATCTGGTGCAGTCAGCCTATTATGACATCAACGAGGATATCGTGGAGATCAAGGCTGAACCCAAGCTCTTTGAGCTTTACCACATGGACAGGCGGGTACTGCTTCGGCTGAAAGCGATTGACGCCCTGCAGCGGAAGGAATCGGCCCAGGCACTGTATACCTACATCGAGAGCCTTCCCCAGAACCCCGCGCCTATCTCCATGAAACGTATGCGGGACAGGCTGAATCTCACCTCAAATGTCTATACGCAGAACCACACGGTCCGAAAGGCGATGGAGCAGCTGCGGGATATCGGCTATCTGGATTACACCGAGTTTAAACGTGGCCGGGCGACTTACTTCAGTGTGCATTATCGCAATCCCAAACTCATCAGTGGGACGGTGAAGGTACCGCGCAGGGAGGAAGAGGAGCAGGCGCCGGAGCAGAATTATGACGAAGTCATTAAGGCACTGAAGGCTGCAGGCATCGATCCTCAGAAACTTGCTGAAGCGCTCTCGGCGATGAAGCCGGAAAATTGACTGCGATACGCATTACCATGACTGCCGTATGCATAAGCGATTAGTTATTGACTGTGATATGCATCACGCATACCACAGTCAATATTCGCTCTCTTTCCTGCATGTGAATAACGGACAATATTGACTGAAGTATGTTATTTCTGGCCAGAATATGCTGATATTGACTGCGGTATGTAAGTTTGACTGGGATGTTACCCGGCCAGCTGAGTACTCTCCATATGACTGCATCCCACAGTCAATATTTGAGTACATCCCCGGTCCGCACTGAATGAAACTGCTCAGCAAAGCATTGATCCCCGTATTGCCGCTAAAACCAGTCCTCCGAAGTTCGCTAATCCTGTCGTACCCGCGGTCCGCCTGCAATCGTAAAGAGAAAGCCCATGGCTGTCAGAACCGCCCCGGGACGCAGTCACTGACTATATGTTCGTACTGAATAACGACCAGGCTTGCCGGGTTTGAAAGGCCTGTCTCGTAACCTGCCCGCTCACGACTCCTGCTGATATCCGGATCACAGTAAGTTTTATTGTCTGCGGTATGAAGATGTCAGTTGATCACCTGAAGACCGGGCCTGCTTAATGCGGATGATGTCATGGTGCGATATGAAGGTGAGGGGGGACTGGATGCGGTATTAGCCCAGACCCGAACAGAAATGATGTCCGGGTCATACCGGATAAGCGTCACGCTTCTGCGTCCGGCACGTTGAGCCTCACCCGGGAGCGGAGCGAGTCCTTTCACGTAGCGGCAAAAGCTCCGGCCGCCTGCCCGACAATCTCAGCCGGCGGGTGGCAGGGAACGAAGGATCTCCGCGGCATCTCGACCGTCACCGGTAAAGGGAACGGCCAGGGTGGCTGCCATGTCCAGCGCAAATACCCGGGTATAGACTTCCATCGAGCGCGGATCCTTATGCCCGGCCAGTGCCTGGATGACCTTCCTGGGCTGCCGGTGATAAAGCATGTGCATGATATAGCTGTGCCGGAAAGTATGTGGAGTCACGGGGATCGAAAAATGCACGCCGTCAGCTTCAGCCCGCTTCACCGCCTGTTTCAGCCAGTTGCGCATTGTCTCATCCGTGACCGGCCATAACGGCTCCCGCCGGCGGGGGCGGGTGGTGACCATCCAGCTTTCCATCTGACGCACAAAACTGGCATCCGTCAGCGGTACCAGACGCACTTCATCTTTTGGCGGCCGGCCACGACGTGCCCGCACTTTTTCCGACAGCACCCGAACAAAAGGGCGCAGACCATCCAGGTCGAACGATTCCGGGGTGAGCGTCCGGGATTCGCCGATACGGATCCCGGTATTCCACATGGTGGCGAACAGCATATGGTGACGCTGGTCCGGCATGTACCAGAGGAGGGCGCTCACTTCCGGCGCCAGGAGGTAAGCTGGCGTGGCACCTGTTGAGGTGGCCATCCGCCGGAGTGCCACCGCGGTCGCAAAATCAACGCCCGGGGCGATCGGCAGCAGGGAGACGCGTTCTGGTGAATTCTGCAGGGGAATGATGCTGTTCATGAGTTATTTTTCACGTAGCGCACGCACTGTTTATGGATACAGGTATTTTGCACCTGACGGGCCGATCCTGCCATGACAATAAATCGCAGCGCGCGGATCCTTTTGTTGTCTTATTCCGCATTATTGCGGGAAAAACCAAATGCGTAAAGGATCCTTTTTCTGCTCAGATCCTCCATGAAGCCAGTCATGACGCGGGCTGAGGGCTGTTTTACGGTTTTTGGGAGAATTGGGGTAATGCCAGGACAAACAGGATCGAACAAAAAAAGGAAGGGAGCAGGGAAGGGGAGGATGCGCTACGTGAATTCTGACCTGGTACACCCCTGTAACCCTGTCAGTTTTCACGCAGCGCAATGTGGTTGCCGACTACTGCCCAGTTGAGATGACGACCGGCATCCTGATGCTGACTTAATATACGGATAATAATAATTTCAGTATCAGTCTGCAGAAAATAAAGCATATCTCATTCAACGGGTAGTGCCAATATGTATTCCCCCATTTCAGGACGAGGAGTACCGATATTATGAGCACTCCAAAACAAAAAAAAAGCGGAGAGCTGATTAATATATCTGTCGGCCCTCTCCTCACCGAAAATGGTGGTAGCCGTAATACCAGATATCCTCAAGATCCTGACTGGCTTTAGGTGTGAGTTTAACGTTTTTCACCGGCAGGCTTTGTGCCTGCTTTAACTTTTTTCAGGAACGCGTCCTTTTCCCACACCACAGGCTCGCCGCTGCTCAGGCCTTCTGCCAGTAAATTCCGCAGGGTCTGGAGACGTGATTCTGCCTGTTTCTCGCGAAGGAGACGAAGTGACTCGCGGATCACCTCACTCTGCGTACGATAATCACCTGATTCAATGAGAGATTCTATGAAGTCACGGAGTTCGTGTCCGAGATCCACTGTTATTGTTCTGGCGATATACAAGCCTCACGATTGTAAGTTTAAATCTTACAATCAGTTTGAATGATACTCAAAGGTGCGTCCAGTACAGAATATTTGGGATAAATGGAGGAATGTCAGGATGTAAGTAACAGAAAAGAGGACGGCTCCTGCTGTCATCCGTCCATCTTCAAAGTAAAGTTTCTTAGTGTGTGTGGGAATAATCCTTGTTTCTGGCAAAAAATGTTATAAACCAAAAGGTAATATAATTAAGAACACTCAATATCTTCCTCATCATCGCGTTCATAGCGATTTCCAGTAATTATTCTTATATCTAGAGCTGAATGGAGCATCTTATGAATTTTCATCAGACTGGCACGTTTGATTTCATTTTTTGTTGTTGGTGTACTGTCTCTGAATGCCCATTTGTAAGGTGTCAGGCTACTAATCTTGAAACCTACAATTCCAACTGTATAAAGACAAAGCATTATTTCATTAATGACATCCTGTTCTCTTGATTCTCCTTCTAAAAATTTGTTTGCTGTAATAGCACATGGATCAGTAGTATTTTGAATGGATAATTCACTTAATACCGCATCTATAGTGTTTTTTGACATAGATGTTCTACTAAATTTATCAGGAAGATTTCTCAGTATTTCAATTGTTTCCTCAAAGGAAGGGTATATATCCCCCCATTCTTCTTTTAGAGATCTCAGGCGCTTTAAGGAATAGACTGCCTCCGCTTTATGAATTGAATCCCATGATATTCTTTCTCTGTTAAGTGCCACATTAAAACACTCATTCACGTATTGTAAAACGTCTCTTGGTCGAAATAATGTTCTTTCAATTATATATTCAATAGGGGTGATGCCTAAATGCCCCCCCTTTGCTTTTGGAAATATATCTTTAATAGTAACATCTTCTCGAGTATATTGTCTTTTGTATACCTCTCGCACTCGTTTTTGGACTAATTCGGTTAGTTGTTGAGAGGTCCATTTTATATCAAGTATATATGACTCATATTTTTCCTCCTGAAAACCAGAGCCTCTTGTAATATTAAATACTGATCGTAAAAGGTCCAGGCGTAAAGCAGCTATTATTTTGATATTTTTAATTTTACGAAACACCTTAATCTCTTCAATTAGCGCTCTTATAAATTTATATCTTGTATCATTTTCCGCCCAGTTATCATCCAGTTGATCAATAATGATGTAATAGTTTTTTTGTGGGTCATCAAAAGAATATTCAGCAAGCAATGAAAGTATTTCATTAAGTTTTTGAATCTGTAACCTACTGACAACCTCATTTGCTCGTTTCTTAACATCATGTATTTGTTCTTCGGTTAGTTTTTTTGCATATTCAGCACTAAGATTTACAGCACTGTATTCTGTGCCAATCGAAGCCTTAGTATCACGTTCCAGTTTGTATGTTATTTCCCTAAGATGGGTGTCAGTATCTATCCAAAATTTATCTCCCCACTCCCTAAAATACTCAAGGGCTTTTCGTTTTATCTCATCTTTTTTTAGCCTGCTAAGCAAGTTTGAGAAAAAGCTATTCGTATCAGATTCACTCTTAATGTCATGGCGTATTTTTAATAATTCCATAATTAAAATATGTCGCCATAATACTTTATAAAACATATCAAGATTAACATTTAACTCTTCAAAAAATGAAATTATATCTGAATGCTCTAGAAAACCTATTGAAATATCATTAGGGTCAAGTTTTTTATATTTATGTGCTTTGTTTGCCACCATGTGCAACAAAGCACTTTTTCCTGCGCCTGTTCTTCCTATAACTATAGATGATGTATCAGATGGGTTTAATAGTTTAGAAAGATAACCGCTATCAATAAAACAGTTTTCCAAGAGAAGTGTGTCTGATTCAGCGTCCAATTCGCCGATTTTAAAATTTTGCCTTATTATTATAGGGTTTATGCTCATAATTTCCTCAACGCTATTAATTGGTTTTATTATTACATTATAATTGATTTTTGATAATTGTATTTAAATTGATAGAAATTGCGATGGAGATCATAGAATAAAAGTATTGAGTGTTTCAATTTTTCTTAATAGTTGCAACTATTAGGATAACTGCTTCTCGCTTGTTCTTTGTCGTCAATATTTTCAGCTCAATATCATCTCGAACGTTCATGCTTCAGTATGGCTTCTGCTGTTCGTATTCAGAAACGTGCGTCTCTTCTTCAAGCGGCTCAAACCATTTTTCTTTAGCGACTTCATTGAACTTCTTACAAATGGTGTAAAGAGTTACGTTAGAAAGAGCATAGTTACGGGAAAACTGACGGGCAAAATTGGCACTCTTGGCCTATCGCTCAGCGCCTGGTTAATGCGCGCACCAGTGTTCCAGAGCTTCGACAGCAGCATTTTGTGCTAAAGATCCGGGCCGTAGTAAGCTCACTTCCACCGCCAGCACGGCAGGGTAATCGATGACCACCGGCTACTGAGCAACCGAGACTGTCTGCAGTACGAGTATAATGATTCCAGTTATCAGGATACATCTCTGTCTGTTGATATGTTCAGCGCTGAAGCAATGATTTCCCGGTTTTCCTCACTACGCCAGTTTCCGAAATAGTCCACCTCCTGGCACAGGGAACGGTGTGCTGCCTCTATAAGGTCAGACACTCTCTGAAGAGCATTCTGTAGCTGCTGCGCTGATATACCTCTTGGCACATCATGCTCATCCACCCCGTTACGGTGCACAAGGTCGTTTCGCCAGTCTGCAATAATGTCCAGCGGCTTAACCGGCCAGACGGGCGGAGTATGCAGCACGGCGCTGAAATAGCGCTCAATGGTTTTAACGTTATGAAACGTCATTCGGGAAACATAATTGCGTGCGGCGGGCCTGAACATATCAAGTTCCATCTCACGCACAGACTGCTTTTTGTTTTTTTTGACGCGTTCTGAATTCAGGTAATATTCATCCCTGAAGCGTTTAAGAGGCCAGTCATGTTCCAGCAGAGCCCTGGCGCAGTACATCAGGTATGCTTCCATGACAGTCACTGCATGGACGAAAGACATCCTGTACACCAGTTCTGGCTGCTCTCTGTCGAGCAGGGCATGTAGCTTCTGCAGCTCCTGTCTTGCGTGCCGGTGACGCTGATGAACATCGTTCAGGGAAACCACGAACAGTCCATGTTCATGATCCCACTGAGCCTGATCAGCAAGCGCCTCCTGCTCCCAGTAATACAGGTTCGCGGCCTCCTCCCATGCTTCAGACTCAGGGACAATATCCGGGTAATTTTCCTCAAGCCATTCATTAAATCGTTCCGCTTCAATATCAATCATCATGTCTTTCATATGAGAAATCCCGCCTTCTATTTCTGTTGATCAGCTGCAGCTGCTTTTACGATGGCGTCTATTGCCTTTTCAACCGAAAACGGTCTCAGCTCACCGTTGCTCAGCTGGACCTTATAGCAGGGATGTGACACCCAGCGGCCATTCGTAAAACGAGGTTCATTCTGAACCGTAAAATGTTTAATCAGACGACCGTTCAGTTCCCAGCCCGGACAACTGTCACAATAGAGGGTGAACAGTTCCTTCAGCTCTTCAAAATAGTCACCTTCTGAAATGATCCCGACAGCTTTCACGTCAGGTCGTTGATCCATGTAATAGCCGCGGGCTTTCTGTTTTGATGCAAATTCCTTCTGACCAATCTTCACCGGTATTGAACGTCCCATTCTGAACTCCTTTGTGTTTAGCTGACAAATAGTCACTCGCCACAACCAGTTTCACGACATTAACTCTTCTCATCATCATGACGGATTATTTTCCAAGCCGTGATTATTTCTCACCTGATAACAAGCAGCCATATAACCACGTAGTTAAATTACCGGGTCCCCGTTTTCACCTGATCCGACTTTCTATAATTTAACGGATTTCCGGAAGCGTACCACGCACACGAAATAACCATATCGCCCTTTTATGGTGGTGAGCGGCCGGTCACGGGGCAGGGGAAGGACACAACATATAGCGTCACAGCCAGCTGAGAACACCGCTACATCTTGTGTTGCCGGGCCGCAGCGCGCCGGAGGCCGGAAAGCAGATCCGGGACTAACAGAAATCGGATCTGCGGAGAAAGAAAGAAGGATTATTGCAGCAGAATCAAGAAAAGAGGCGGATTGTTGTGATTTGGGGATTATTGCATGGAGTGCAAATTTTACGGCTGACTGAGGCTTAAATGGCAACTATAAGGAAAGAGAAACTTTTTTCAGTTTTTTTTACAGACCGGCCTTAAAGGCCGCATCAGATTTCCTAAATACAGTTTTACATAAGGAACATCGTATGACTGTATTTCTCATCCTCACCGCCATCGCATATGGCATCGTCAGTACCGGCGGCTACATCCTTTTAGTGGACAAAGGGTATCAGGGCTGGACCCTATTCTGGAAAAACTATGACGACCTGCCCCATATCTACCGTTCCCGCTGGCGATACCAGAGACGCTTCATTCTCAGACGTATCTGGAAGCGTCTCTTTAATCGCTGAGAAGGTTATCCAGCAGCATCCCCAGCCCGGCCAGCCAGCACAGGCAACACCATGTGGTGAACACCATCCGGGTCTGGCCGGATTTCCACTTGCGGACGGTACGTTCGTCCACATTCAGCCGGTTGGCCAGCTGGATGTCAGTCAGGGGGATCAGCCCCCGAACGAAGGTAGTTTCGCGTGCCGTGGGGAGCTGCCAGTCTTCTCCGCTGACCAGCGTATACCCGTTAAATTCTCCGGATTCAATCATCTCCCGTATACGTTGCTGGTTTTCTGGGTTCATAATGAATCCGGCTGCTGAGGGAGCCATCGCACGGGGTCTGCAGGCGTATAGTAATATTGGTGATCTTTTTCCTGCAAATCGAGGTATTTTTCAACGTCGCTGAGCTGATAAGCAGAATAGAAAGTGCTTGAATTTCCTACATTGTACATATCGATGGTGCTCATGACATTATCAATGTAATCAAAAGAAACTTTGTAGAAATTTAAGTGGCGATCGTCACAACACTTTAGCAGTTCGGGTCGTGGTGAAAAAACGTCTATCCGGGGACGGAATGTTAATGGTGAGCCAATAATAAAACACAAAGTGAAATTATGAGACAACGGCAGATATATTCTATTCTGTTTTGTGTATAAACAAAATATATTCGGGGCTATCGCAAAGACTGGCCTGGGGTTAGTACTGTCAAAAGCGTGGCCGGTGTGTATTATTTCAATCACGCTCGTCCGACTGAATATTTTATTCCGGAAGACATTGATCATGTCATAAGGCGTGGGTTTATTGAGAATAGCCAGCAGGCTGAACAAAGTAAAAATCGCCCGACATTTATCCTCTCTGGATGAGGACGCGTTGGCTACGCGAAGCAATTTTTGATAAAAACTGTCGTTCATTAGTGCGGGCTGGGTGCCAGGCAGTGACTGAATGCTTTTTATATATTCTTCAAAATGCATTTCAATGTCATGATGAAAGTGGTCAAGAAGATCCTGCTTGTAGGGATTCTTATTCTGGGGATTATGTAAATTTAAAAGCAGCTGCATTACTGCAAAGCTGGTCAGTGTCTCGAACGGGAAATCGCCGGGCTTAGCCAGACGAAGTCGAGAAAAATTATGTTCGTGAATAATGTCGTTCACTACTGCGGCCGTCAGACGCTCATAGGCCCACAGTTCTTCTTCGATGTCAAAGGCTTCTCCGGTTTTGGCATCGATGAGCCGAAAGAGATTTTTAGCGACCGCGACACTGGAAATTGGAAGAGGCTGTTCATAGAGGACGTTATCTCCAGTATGTGAAGGGTATGCCTCAATCTGACGGCTGCGAACCGCCAGGGACAGGCGCAATGTCAGATTCTGTCGCGGCCTTGGCGCGTGCCTGGAAGCGTTCATAGCAATCCAGCCCGCAGAAATGTTCGACGTATTCCGCGCCTTCCGGGGTGAAGGCGGCATCGAGCGGAATTTCTTTGCAGCATACGCAGCAGGTGGTGCAACTGGCAGTGTTCGGGGCGTTTGCGTTCATGGTGGTACTCCTCCAGATTGGTAGCGAAGCTCAAAGCTGCCCACTCTCGGCTGGCTGGGAAGCGGTCATGATCTTCCCTTGAAGGCCCGCAGCAGCCGCGTCACAGACAGGACAAACAAGCCGGTCAGCGTGAGGGCTGCAATACCCCAGTGCTCCCCGATGAACGCGCCGGCCGTCGTGCCGGCTAGCACAATGGCGAGAATCGGCAAATGGCAGGGACAGGTGAGCACGGCCAGCGCGCCCCACAAGTAGCCGGTGATCGGTTTGTGCGTCTCAGACGGCAAGTGCTCTGGGCTGTTCATGGCAGACTCTCCGCGTGCTGTGCCGGTTCGGTTGGCATGGCGGCCAGTTGCATTTCGAGGCTGGCCAGGGCCTCGCGCCGACGCTCGACGAGTTGCCGCAACACGGCAAGCTGCGCAGACGCACCGTCACCGTCCGCAGCATCCAGCGCCCGGCACAGCCGCGCCAGTGCGTCCAGGCCGATACCCGCTTCGAAGGCAGCCCGTACAAAGCGCAGCCGTTGCAACGCGGTGTCATCGAACAAGCCGTAGCCGCCCGTGGTGCACGCGACCGGCCGTAGCAATCCGCGCAGCAGGTAGTCGCGCACGATATGCACGCTCACCCCGGCATCAAGGGCCAGCCGGGACACTGTGTAGGCGCTCATTGAACACCTCCTTTTCCTCATCCGGCGCAGCACGAAAGCTGCTTCACGTCCTTGCTGAAGGTCTGCGCCGCGAGCTTCAGCCCTTCGACCATGGTCAGGTAGGGGAACAATTGGTCGGCCAGTTCCTGCACGGTCATACGGTTGCGAATGGCGAGCACCGCCGTCTGGATCAGTTCACCCGCTTCCGGGGCCACCGCTTGCACGCCGATGAGCCGTCCGCTACCTTCCTCGATGACCAGCTTGATGAAGCCGCGTGTGTCGAAGTTGGCAAGCGCACGCGGCACGTTGTCCAAGGTCAAGGTGCGACTGTCGGTCTCGATCCCGTCGTGATGTGCTTCCGCCTCGCTGTAGCCCACGGTGGCGACCTGCGGGTCGGTGAACACCACGGCCGGCATTGCGGTCAGGTCCAGGGCCGCATCGCCGCCAGTCATGTTGATCGCAGCACGGGTGCCGGCCGCTGCCGCCACATAGACGAACTGAGGCTGGTCGGTGCAGTCGCCAGCCGCATAAATGTGTGGCGTACTGGTGCGCATGCCCTTGTCGATGACGATGGCCCCCTGCGCATTGGCAGCGACTCCCGCCGCTTCCAATGCCAGGCTGCGCGTGTTCGGTGCCCTGCCAGTGGCGACCAGCAGCTGGTCGGCGCGTATTTCACCGTACCCGGTGGTCAGCACGAATTCGCCGTCCACATGCGCGACCTGGCTGGCTTGCGTGTATTCCAATACCTTGATCCCTTCGGCACGGAACGCGGCTGTAACGGCCTCGCCGATGGCCGGGTCTTCGCGGAAGAACAGCGTGCTGCGTGCCAGGATCGTCACTTTGCTGCCCAGCCGGGCAAAGGCTTGCGCCAGTTCCAGCGCCACCACAGACGAGCCGATCACGGCCAGGCGCTCGGGAATGGTGTCGCTGACCAGGGCCTCGGTGGAAGTCCAGTAGGGTGACTCTTTCAGGCCCGGAATCGGCGGCACGGCCGGGCTGGCACCCGTGGCGACCAGGCAGCGGTCGAACGCCACCACACGCTCGCCGCCATCGTTTAAACGGACGGCAAGGCTCTGGTCGTCCTTGAAACGCGCTTCACCATGCAGCACGGTGATGGCCGGGTTGCTGTCCAGGATGCCTTCGTACTTGGCGTGGCGCAGCTCATCGACGCGCGCCTGCTGCTGGGCCAGTAGTTTGCTGCGATCAATCGCAGGCACAGTCGCCGCGATGCCACTGTCGAATGGGCTTTCACGGCGCAAATGGGCGATATGGGCAGCGCGGATCATGATCTTGGACGGCACGCAGCCGACATTGACGCAAGTACCGCCGATGGTGCCGCGCTCGATCAGCGTGACGTTCGCACCTTGCTCGACGGCCTTCAGCGCCGCCGCCATCGCGGCTCCGCCGCTGCCAATAACGGCGACGTGCAGTCCGTCCCCATCACCACCAGCCTTGTCGCCACCGCCCAGCCATCCCAGCGCCTTGCCAAGCAGTCTGCCCCGCGCTGAAGTGGATGGGGCATCGGCGGGTGTGGCCTTGTAGCCGAGGCCGGCCACAGCGGCGGTCAGCGCCTCTGGCGAGGTGCCGGGATCGGTGGCGAGTTGCGCGGAGCCTTTCGGGTAGGACACGAGCGCCGACAGCACGCCCGGCACTTTCTCCAGGGCGTCCTTGACATGTGTCGCGCACGAGTCGCAGGTCATTCCGGTGATATTCAAATACATTGCATCGTTCCTTTTCGTTTCGGCAACTGCCAATGCAGTTAGCCGTGTTTGGGTGGTAGTTCGCAGCGGCGGTTGGCCGGTGAGAGCAGATCCCAGATCGACACCCCGATCATCAAGGCCAGACCGACATAGAGGAGGTTCGCCGTCCACCAATTGCCAAAAAACAAGAGCATGGCCGCCAGCACGATGGCTGGGCCGACCATCCCGAGCAGGCTGCGGTACCATTGCCGATGACTCAGCCAGCCCAGTGCATTCGCCAGCAAAGCCACGACTGCGAACAGCGGCAGCAGCTTGGAGATAAACAACCCTTCGTATTCCTGTAGAAAGCCAAGGCCGATGGCCGCGCCCAGGCTGGCGATAGCCGGGAAACAGGCAGCGCATCCCATCGCGGAAACAACGCTGCCAAGCGCGCCAGCCTTGTCGGCAATGCGTGTAATCAGTCCCATGATCGCCCCAGGTTCGGGTTCAGTGGCTCACTGCTTGACGCTGGACGGATAGCCCGCGTCTCCGGTTGCCTTGGTCAGCTTCTGCACGCTGGTCTTGGCATCATCGAACGTGACAACCGCTTCGCGTGTCTCGAAGGTCACGTCAATTTTGCTGACGCCTTCGACCTTGGAAATCGCCTTCTTGACGGTGATCGGGCAGGTGGAGCAGGTCATGCCCGGTACGGACAGCGTGACGGTCTGGGTGGCGGCCCACACGGGGGCAACAACGGCAGCGAGGGCGAGGGCGGCAAACAGTTTTTTCATGATGAACTCCTGTGATTAATAGAAAAATGGCATGACGTAGGGAAATCCGAGCGCGACCAGGACCAGCGCGGCCACGATCCAGAAAATGAGCTTGTAAGTAGCTCGCACTTGGGGAATCGCGCAGACCTCACCCGGTTTGCAGGCTTGCGCCGGGCGGTAGATGCGCCGCCAGGCGAAAAACAGCGCGACCAGCGCTGCGCCGATGAAGATCGGGCGATAGGGTTCCAGCACCGTCAGGTTGCCGATCCATGCCCCGCTGAACCCCAAGGCGATCAAAACCAGCGGCCCCAGGCAGCAGGCCGACGCAAGAATGGCGGCCAGCCCACCGGCGAAGAGCGCGCCGCGCCCGTTTTGTGGTTCAGACATACGCTTGTCCTTTCAAATTTGGTTTGGATAGCTTAAGCTTACTTCCGTAGTTATGTACGGAGTCAAGCGATATGCAAATTAATTTTGAGAATCTGACCATTGGCGTTTTTGCCAAGGCGGCCGGGGTCAATGTGGAGACCATCCGGTTCTACCAGCGCAAGGGCCTGCTGCCGGAGCCAGACAAGCCCTATGGCAGCATTCGCCGCTATGGCGAGGCGGATGTAACACGAGTGCGGTTCGTGAAATCGGCCCAGCGGCTGGGCTTTAGCCTGGACGAAATCGCCGAGCTACTGCGGCTGGAGGATGGCACCCATTGCGAGGAAGCCAGCGGCCTGGCCGAGCACAAGCTCAAGGATGTGCGCGAGAAGATGGCCGACTTGGCACGCATGGAGGCCGTGCTGTCTGAACTGGTGTGCGCCTGCCATGCGCGGAAAGGGAACGTTTCCTGCCCGCTGATTGCGTCACTGCAAGACGGAACGAAGCTCGCTGCATCGGCGCGGGGGAGTCACGGGGTGACTACGCCTTAGCGTGCTTTATTTTCCGAATTCTGAGACGACCCCAGGTAGCAGAGCTGCACCGCGAAGCCCAGCCGATTGGCCGGGCCGCGCCGCTGCCGGATGATGGAGAGGTCGCTTTCGCTGAACGTGTAGTGACGGATCAACTCATCCTTGGTGTCCGGCAACGCCAGCAGGCTTTCGCGCTCGGCGGCGGAGAGGATCGAACGGCGGGGCATGCGGTTTCCTTCTTCTTGAAAACGTAGGTTTGTGACAAGCCCGCCAAGGCAACCGGCGCGGCACGGGAATCAAGGCATTGCGATTCTCGAAAATAGTTCTTGAAATTCTATTCTTGATTGCATATCATCTCAACGAGTTTCGATAAGAAAGGATGCGCATGCGACCGTCTGTTGTGCTTGACATGAAGCGAAGCGCAGTGCGTGAAGCGGTAGGCCGCTTTCGCGCCGCGAACCCGCGCGTCTTCGGCTCGGTGCTGCATGGCACCGACCGGGATGGCAGCGACCTCGACCTGTTGGTCGATGCGCTGCCCGGTGCCACGTTGTTGGACTTGGGCGATTTGGAAGAAGAACTGAAATCGCTGCTCGGCGTTGACGTCGATCTGCTGACTCCCGGCGACCTGCCGCCGAAGTTCCGGGCCAAGGTGCTCGCGGAGGCGCAACCGATATGAGCGAGAACCGCCTGCCCGATTACCTCGACCACATTCAGCAGGCCGCAACCGATGCGCGCAGCTTCGTGGAAGGGATGGCCAAGGACGACTTCTTGGCCGACAAGCGCACCCAGCAGGCCGTCATCATGAGCCTGATCGTCATCGGCGAGGCGGCCACAAAGGTGATGGATGGCTACGTCGAGTTCACCCAGGCGCATGCCGACGTGCCGTGGCGCAGCATGCGCAATATGCGTAATCGCATGGCTCACGGCTATTTCGACATCAACCTCGATGTGGTGTGGGAGACGGTACAGGAATGGCTGCCGGCGTTGCTCCAGCAATTGCCCGCCGTGCGTCAGGATGCCGACGATGAAGACCGTAACGACAACTGTGAAAGAGGGATCTCCGATGACTGTTGAATCGAGAATATTTTCTGTAGCCGAGTATGTTCAGCCGTCCGAAGGCGAGCCTATTCGTTCCGTTGTGCTTGAAACCCGAGACTCAATTATCGTGGTTTGGCATGTCCATCCCGGGCAGGAAATTGCGGCTCACATTCATCCTCACGGCCAAGACACGTGGACTGTTTTGTCGGGAATGGCTGATTACTTTCAGGGCAATGGGATTGTTCGTGCCCTCAGGGAAGGTGAGATAGCCGTGGCAAGACCGGGCCAAGTGCACGGGGCGCGAAATACAGGTACCGAGCCATTTGTGTTAGTCTCGGTTGTGGCATCAGCCAATGCCGGTTTCGTATTGGCTGAGCGATAGAGCCCAATCTCTGGAGTTGGTCCAATGAGCGGTCGGGGAGATAGGTAACAGACATGCAGCGGACACGGCTGCTAAACCAGGTCGCAAACCTCCTTGCGTCGCAGCGTGCCGCAAGCGACGCGATCAATCGAATGGGGTCGGCATGAGACTGAACACCATCCAGTTCCCGACCGCGTAGCCGCCTGTCCTGCCGATCAGGTCTTGACCATCGACGCCTGGGATCAGTCCTGAATGTTCTTGGAGACCACTACGTTATGAGCCGCAGCCGCCGCAAAACACCCATCGTCGGGCACACGACCTGCGGCAGCGAGCGCGAGGACAAGAAGCTCTGGCATCAGCGCTGGCGCACCCGTGAGCGCACGGCGCTGACCAGCGCGTCGCCCGAAGCCCTGAGCGCCCATCTGCCCCTGCTGGAAAACCAGGCCAGCAGCGTCTGGTCGATGGGCAAGGATGGCCGCTCCTACTGGCCCGTCAAGCGCCAGGCCGCCACGGCGGATCGCATCGCCAATCACAAGGGACGCAACCCGCAAGAACGCGCCTCCCTGAAAAAGCGCCTGCTTACACTGTGATTCCTTCAAAATATCTCAACGAAATTTCCCGACACCTGTTTAAGCTATCTTGCTGATATTTCTGTTTTTCGATTTTTGCCGGCGCGATGCCGGCGACGTTGGCCAGCTGCCCCGGGCGCGATACTGAGATCAGTTTCTTTGAACAAAAAAACCGCCTTTTGGCGGTCAGTATTCAGTAGCTGGAACGGTAGTCTCTCCCCCGATTCCAGCGGTCTTGCCAGTGTTCGAGGAATGATTCAGCGAGCTTAGGCATGTTCCAGATCACCACCGCATTCTCCGAGTTTTTCGTTTCGGCCGCTTTGGTGAAATTAAAGCTGCCAGTTTCAACGGTCACATTATCCACGATGATCACCTTGTCATGCTGGATAGGGAAATCACTGTCAGTACGCAAAGGGATGCCGCTGTTCGCTATGTAGTTCATGGCCGCAATGCTGGCGCGCCCCGTATTGCCCCTTTCATCAATTACGATTTTCACATCAACTCCCCGTTTTTTGGCTGCTACCAGTGCTTTCATAATATCCGGGGCGGTAAAAGAATAAGCCATCATCCGTATCGAGGTTTTTGCGGAGTCAATGGCGCTCAGGACGAGAACGCGGGCGCTTCCTTCAGGCGAGTAGCCAACCTGAACGGATGGTTCCACCGCAAAGGCGGGCAGGGCGGCTGTCGTAAATGCTGCGGCCAGAAGCCAGGTTGCTAAGTTTTTCATTACAGGCTCCCGTTCACACACTGCATTTTATATTCAGGGTCAAAATAAATTTCTTTGATTTTCCGCTTTTCCATATGCACCACAACGTCAATGGTGGAGTAGAGCATTCGCATAATATCGCTCATATCGAGCATACGGCCGATAGGGGTCGCCTTGATAAGCAGCCCAATACGGTTAAAGGCATCGCGCGCAGAGTTAGCGTGCGTTGACATAACACCGCCTGGATGGCCGGTATTAAGTGCTTTAAGATAATCCCACGCAGCATCATCCCTAAGCTCAGTCATGATGATACGGCCCGGTGTCAGACGCATACAGGCTCGCAGGGCATCAGTGGCGCTGACGCGGCCGATCTTTCCTGCATCGCCGTACATCATATAAACGGCTTCTACAACGTGATCGACCGTGACTTCGTGAACGTCCTCTAAAATAATTACACGCTCGTCTTTATGTAGCGATTTTAACAGCGCGCGCGTGAGTACCGTTTTCCCCGACCCGGTTTCACCGCAGATCACGATAGTGCGTTTCTTCTCAACGGCGGTTTGCAGGAATGCGGGCCATTTTTCGCTGCTGTGCAGCTCTTTAAGGAAAAAATCATCATCCGTTAGGCTTTGCTTGCTGCCGGTAATCTTCCGGCAGTCACGGGGTTTGAAGGCCAATGGAACGAAAACGTACGTTAAGAATGTAATTTATTGATATTCATAAAAATAAAAAAAGGATCGCTGATTGATCCTTTTGTTTTGCTATTTGAATTTCGATAAACATTAACCACGAGAATGCAGTAGCTCGGCTATCTCATGAGCAATTTCATCGATTGTATGAGTTGCAGTACTACGAGCAACTTTGTCTGCTAATGATGGACTAAAATCGACAACTTCTTGTTTTGTAATATTATGCCATATGGGAAGCAATATTTGCTCACCAGAAATAGCACGAGTGACGATTCCATCAAGTTCATAATTTGTCCAACCTTTGCTTATAAACGCCGGAGACAAAACTACTAACCCAACACGACTGTTTGCTAAACCTTTGTCTATTTTTTGTCTCAGGCTGTCACCAATTCTTAACGTCATTTCGTCATACCATACATTAAGGCCGTGACTGATTAATGAGTTTGCCAGAGAGCGAACAAAATCATCTTTATCCTCTGAGGCATGCGAAATAAATACGTCATGTATCTCGTTGCTCTGTGCTGTTGACGGTGGTCTGTTATCTCTTACCAGACTAGGAACTTCGCTTAACGGCCTATCCTGAATTTCAGGAAGAACCCCTGGAAGAACGCGAACAGAAGCCCTGGTACTCCCCCTTAATCCCTGCATATCTACAGCAATATGCCAATGGCCTGATGAAGGGATCTGTAACCTTATGGGGGAGCGCTTTGCTAACCCACCAATGTAGGAATGTCGTCGGCCATTCTTATAACTACTGAAGTTAGAACTATCCATTAGTCTAACATTTGCACCACTGGTAAGGGTGATTTCAACAATCTCCCCTCTTTTTCTTTGACCAAGATCATTATGGATGAATTGCATGTAAGTCTGCTCTCTTCATTTGAATTGGAAGAATGTAGCCACTTCCTGATTATACTGTATCCAGTGGTTGAGAGTATCTCTTAGTGTGAAAAAATAAATTATAAGACTTTTACTCGGTATGGATGAAGATGTAAAATCCGTAAACCAGAGAATAAATGAGGAAAAAGCGTGACCAAGCACAAAGTTTTCATCAGTTACCACCATGCTAATGACCAATGGTACAAAAACGAACTTGAAAAAATGAATGATGTTTTTGATATTTTTGTGAATCGCTCGGTATCACTTGGTGACATTGATGAAGAAGAAGAACCTCAAAAGATCAGAGAAATAATAAGGGATGAATATTTACGTGATACATCCGCTCTTATTTTACTCGTTGGGACTGAGACTAAAAATAGAAAGCATGTTGATTGGGAATTATATTCATCCATGAGGGATAGTCCCAGAAACGGCAAATCAGGTATTTTTATTATAAATCTTCCTTCAACAGGGACAAACAACATTAGAGCCAGTCATGGTGAAAATGAAAAAAATGAATTTCATCCTAATATAACCGAGTGGATAACAATCAACGACAGAACAACATATAAAGAAATATATCCATATATGCCTGAAAGAGTTATCGATAACTTGATGAGTGAAAAGTCATATATATCAATAGTCAACTGGGATCAGATACACAATAACCCAGAAAACCTTAGAAAAATGATTGAGTTAACATATCAAGATAAAGATAAGTGCGAATACGTTTTTTCTACCCCAATGAGAATGCGTAATGGCTAGCAGAAACAGTAAAGGGGAGTATGATACTCCCCTTTACTTGTTACCAATCCCATTTGGTGGTGTTCACGTTAAATGTTTGTTGAACCCGTGATGTGAAAAAATCATTTACTACTTTAAAATCGTTACATATTTTACTGTAGTTATAGTATTGCTTTTGTATTTTATTTATAGGCGTCAGGTGAACTTTTAATGGTGTATTAGTTATAACATCAATAACTTCATCCTTATCTGATATATATTTATACCATCTTTTATAATTATTTTGATTTTTAGTTAAAAATTTATTTAACACCATTAACATATCATTGCTAATATTATATAACTCATTGTCTTTTTTTGGATTCAATAGTTTCATTTCATCTCTAATAAATTGATATGTCTGATAATATGATGAGATAACTTCATCGAATGCGTCCACATTTTTCTTCAACTTAAAGATAGCTCTTTTTGAATCCAGATGATTTTTTATACTTTTGCGATATAACGTACCACTTTCATTGAACAGAACATTAACGCCGCCTAAACTTAATTTCTCTACTTTAAATGAGTATTTTTTTAAAAGATATAACGCTACAATTAGCCATATAAAAATAGATATTAGTAGTATATATATAATACCAGTTACTAAAGGTTTGTTTTTATTAAATACGGTGTAAATTGAAGGTACATATAATGAAAGATCCACTGTACACATTACAGCAATTACCGCAATGAAAGCTATCGTCCAAATTATAACAAATGTTCTCACAATTCCACCTTGTCAGTTGTAAGATAATCAATCATTGATTGGTGAACGTTCTGAATTGATAATTTTATATACGGTTGAACGCGCAATACCCATATGCTTAGCTATTTCAGTTGCTCCAGTTCCTTTATCATGCATAAATTTTATTTTATTCCTGTCTATTTTCCGTTTTCTGCCAAATTTAATTCCTTTAGACTTGGCCTCAATTCTTCCTTCATTTGTTCGTTCAAAGATGCGAGTACGTTCTGCTTGTGCCACTGCTGATAGAATTGTGACGATCATCTTCCCCATTTCTCCATCGGTACTGATCCCATCATCAATGAATCGGACTGCCACACCCAAGGCATCGAATTCTTTTATTAGTTGAATCATATCGGCAGTGTCACGACCAAGACGGTCTAGCTTCTTCACCAGAATGACATCTCCATCTTCCACCTTCATGCGCAACAGCTCAAGTCCTTCCCTGGCAGCTGAACTTCCCGATGCCTTGTCCGTAAAAATACGGTTGGCTTTTACCCCCGCGTTCTTAAGTGCTCTAATTTGAATATCTAGGGACTGCTGACTGGTTGAGACCCGTGCGTAACCAAAAAGTCGCATAAAAATGTACCTTAAATCGAATATCAGACACCTTGTGTCTATTATGGCAAAAATACGATTTAATAGACAGTCCATGCCTGCCGTTTTATGCTGTCTTATAAATTATAACATTTCGGACGGTTGCGAAATTGTTAATATATAACCGTCAGGCAGGAAGGCCTATATGCCCGTCGATTTTCTGACCACTGAGCAGGAACTGAATTATGGTCGCTATGTTGCAGAACCCAATGACGTGCAGCTGGCGCGCTATTTTCATCTTGATGAGCGAGATCTTGCCTTCATTAACCAGCGACGGGGAAGGCATAACCGGCTGGGAATTGCGCTTCAGCTCACCACCGCCCGTTTTCTGGGCACCTTTCTGACAGATTTAACCCGGGTTCTGCCGGGTGTTCAGCAATTTGTCGCGGTGCAGCTTAATATCCGCCGTCCGGAAGTCCTTTCCCGCTACGCAGAACGGGATACCACCCTCAGAGAGCATACTGCGCTGATTAAGGAATATTACGGTTACCATGAATTTGGCGATTTCCCCTGGTCTTTCCGCCTGAAGCGCCTGCTATACACCCGTGCATGGCTCAGTAATGAGCGACCCGGCCTGATGTTTGATTTTGCCACCGCCTGGTTGCTTCAGAATAAGGTCCTGCTGCCCGGAGCAACCACACTTGTACGTCTCGTCAGTGAAATACGTGAACGGGCAAATCAGCAACTTTGGAAGAAACTGGCCGCGTTGCCGGACAGCTGGCAGACCGCCCGCGTGACTGAGCTGCTGGACATTCCTGAGGGGCAGCGAATTTCACCGCTGGAGCAACTGAAAAAGGGACCTGTCACCGTCAGCGGTCCGGCATTTACCGAAGCGCTGGAGCGGTATATCCGGCTGCGAAACCTGGAGTTTTCCCGACTGAGTTTTACCGGTCTGCCCGCTATACAACTACGTAATCTGGCCCGTTACGCAGGCATGGCGTCGGTAAAATATATCGCGCGAATGCCACAGCAGAGAAAGCTGGCCGTACTCACCGCATTCGTTAAAGCACAGGAGACTGCGGCGCTGGATGAAGCCGTTGATGTGCTCGATATGCTTATACTGGATATCACTCGTGCGGCGAAGAAAACGGGGCAGAAAAAACGGCTCAGGACGCTGAAAGATCTTGACCGTGCTGCGCTACTGCTGGCGCAGGCATGTTCATTGTTGCTAGCTGAGCAGGCTGACGATGCTGAACTGAGGGAGACCATATTCAGCAGCATACCGAAAAGTAGGCTGGCAGAATCCGTCAGCAAGGTAAATGAGCTGGCCCGGCCTCAGAACAACAATTTCCATGACGAAATGGTGGAACAGTACGGGCGGGTAAAGCGTTTTCTTCCGGCGGTATTGCGCGACCTGCATTTCCAGGCAGCGCCAGCCGGAGAACATACGCTGTCCGCCATTCATTATCTGACCGAACTGAACGGCTCGAAAAAGCGCATCCTGGACGATGCGCCTGAACATATTATTACCGGCCCCTGGAAACGCCTGGTATACGATGCGGAGGGCCGGATACAGCGTGCCGGTTACTCGCTTTGTCTGCTGGAGCGCCTTCAGGATGCACTACGCCGACGGGACATCTGGCTCGAAAACAGCGATCGCTGGGGAAATCCCCGCGAGAAGCTGTTGCAGGGGGAAGAATGGCAGGTTCAGCGGGTCCCCATCTGTCGGGCGCTGGGACATCCCACTGATGGACATAAAGGCGTGCAACAGCTGGCGGTCCAACTGGATAAAACCTGGAAAGCCGTCGCATCTCGCTTTGAAGGAAATGCGGAGGTTAATATCTGCCATGACGGTAAATATCCTTCCCTGACTATCAGCAGCCTGGAGAAACTGGAGGAGCCACCATCGTTGCATCGTCTCAACAGTCGGGTAAGGCAGCTACTCCCGCCGGTAGATTTGACGGAACTGTTGCTTGAGATAGATGCCAGAACGGGCTTTACACGTGAGTTTACGCATGTCAGTGAATCCGGGGCCCGGGCGCAGGATCTGCACATCAGCCTGTGCGCGGTCCTGATGGCTGAGGCTTGCAATATCGGGCTGGAACCGCTGATAAAGCACAATATACCGGCGCTGACGCGCCACCGGCTCAGTTGGGTGAAACAGAATTACCTCCGGGCAGAAACGCTGGTCAGCGCCAATGTCCGCCTGGTTGATTTTCAGTCCACACTGGAGCTTGCTGGCCGCTGGGGTGGCGGCGAAGTGGCTTCAGCTGACGGCATGCGCTTTGTCACGCCGGTGAAAACCGTCAATTCAGGACCTAACAGAAAATATTTTGGTTCCGGACGTGGCATCACCTGGTACAACTTCGTCTCTGATCAGTATTCTGGATTCCACGGCATCGTTGTTCCCGGCACATTACGTGATTCCATTTTTGTGCTGGAAGGCCTTCTGGAGCAGCAGACAGGGCTGAATCCGGTTGAGATCATGACAGACACAGCCGGTACCAGCGACATTATTTTTGGCCTCTTCTGGCTGCTGGGATACCAGTTTTCTCCTCGGCTTGCCGATGCCGGTGAAGCAGTATTCTGGCGGGTGGATAAATCGGCAAATTACGGTGCACTAGACGAACTGGCTCGTGGTTGTGCCGATCTGTCGAAAGCCGAGTATCAGTGGGATGAGATGATGCGAGCCGCCGGTTCGCTGAAACTGGGTACCATTCATGCTTCAGAACTCATTCGCTCTTTGCTGAAAAGCTCGCGCCCATCAGGGTTGGCACAGGCGATCATGGAAGTGGGGCGCGTCAACAAGACGCTGTACCTTCTAAATTATATTGATGATGAAGATTATCGTCGGCGGATCCTGACGCAGCTAAACCGGGGAGAAGGCCGCCATGCTGTGGCGAGGGCGATCTGCTACGGGCAGCGCGGTGAGATCAGAAAGCGCTATCGTGAAGGTCAGGAAGATCAACTGGGTGCACTGGGCCTCGTCACTAACGCAGTGGTACTGTGGAACACACTTTATATGCAGGAAGCCCTGAGCTGGATGCGCAGGAATGGAGAAGAAACCGGGGGTGAAGATATCGTCCGGTTATCCCCACTGATGCACGGGCATATCAATATGCTGGGGCATTATACGTTCACGCTACCGGAGGATATTTTGAAGGGGGAACTGAGAGAATTAAATTTTAATTTAAACAATGAATTACCTTCTTAGCGTACGTTTTCGTTCCATTGGCCCTCAAACCCCTTAATAGAAAAATGGCATGACGTAGGGAAATCCGAGCGCGACCAGGACCAGCGCGGCCACGATCCAGAAAATGAGCTTGTAAGTAGCTCGCACTTGGGGAATCGCGCAGACCTCACCCGGTTTGCAGGCTTGCGCCGGGCGGTAGATGCGCCGCCAGGCGAAAAACAGCGCGACCAGCGCTGCGCCGATGAAGATCGGGCGATAGGGTTCCAGCACCGTCAGGTTGCCGATCCATGCCCCGCTGAACCCCAAGGCGATCAAAACCAGCGGCCCCAGGCAGCAGGCCGACGCAAGAATGGCGGCCAGCCCACCGGCGAAGAGCGCGCCGCGCCCGTTTTGTGGTTCAGACATACGCTTGTCCTTTCAAATTTGGTTTGGATAGCTTAAGCTTACTTCCGTAGTTATGTACGGAGTCAAGCGATATGCAAATTAATTTTGAGAATCTGACCATTGGCGTTTTTGCCAAGGCGGCCGGGGTCAATGTGGAGACCATCCGGTTCTACCAGCGCAAGGGCCTGCTGCCGGAGCCAGACAAGCCCTATGGCAGCATTCGCCGCTATGGCGAGGCGGATGTAACACGAGTGCGGTTCGTGAAATCGGCCCAGCGGCTGGGCTTTAGCCTGGACGAAATCGCCGAGCTACTGCGGCTGGAGGATGGCACCCATTGCGAGGAAGCCAGCGGCCTGGCCGAGCACAAGCTCAAGGATGTGCGCGAGAAGATGGCCGACTTGGCACGCATGGAGGCCGTGCTGTCTGAACTGGTGTGCGCCTGCCATGCGCGGAAAGGGAACGTTTCCTGCCCGCTGATTGCGTCACTGCAAGACGGAACGAAGCTCGCTGCATCGGCGCGGGGGAGTCACGGGGTGACTACGCCTTAGCGTGCTTTATTTTCCGAATTCTGAGACGACCCCTGGTATGATCGAGCAGAGGCTCATCTCAATGAGCAATCCCCGCAACAAATTTTTTCGGGGTGCAACAGACCCTTTAGTGTCCAGGCCTGAAAAAAAAGAAAGCACGGTCTCTGAGAGACTACGGTCCTTACGCAACCATACCGGTTAGCGAGCTTTATATTTTCATTATGACTATCTGTATAACAGGGGAATGAATGTGATTAAAAAAATATGCGAAGTGATTGATGGAGAGTATGTCTGTGACATTGATATCAGTGTGGAAGAATGGAAAACTTTATTAACAAATGATAAAGTTTTTGACACAAAAAGTATTGCAGCGTTAAAAAAATGGTTTATTGAGCCAAATCATTCCTGCACATGCTTCGATATTGGTAAGAAGTACGACCTGCACAGCATGAGTGCTAATGGAGTCATAAACGGACTGGGTGGCAGAGTTCAAAAAGAACTTGGTAGATTCGAGGTTAAAGGTGTCGGAAATATCGCATCCGGTACAAAATTCATTACCGTAATGAAGAGTAAAGAAATCGGCGGAAAACCCAAAAGAAACTTATGGACAATTCGTGAGGAACTTGTTCAGGCAATTAACGAACTGGATTTTTTTGGTACAACAGAAATGGCCAGCAGTGAGTATTACTCTGACGATGAGTTGATCAATGCCATAGAGAAAAGTAATATCTTTGACAACGTTCAGACGTTTGAATATACAGGGGAAGCCAAACCAAAGAAAAATGCAATAGAAGTAAAAAATGGCCTCTCGTATCCCAGGAGTAAAGGCGTATCCCAAAATGCGCTGAATAAAGCAGGTTACAAATGTGAAGTCGATAGTGACCACCCAACATTCAGAAGGCGAAATTCATCCTTAAATTACACAGAACCTCATCACATTGTACCTATGTCCAGGCAAGATGCTTTTGACACATCTCTTGATGTTGAAGAAAATATCATATCTCTGTGTTGCAATTGCCATAAACAAATTCACCTTGGTCAGGGTTATGAAGATATGCTGAAAGAAATATACACTGCGCGAAAAAGGTTATTAAAAAAAGTTGGTATTGATATATCACTGGAAAACTTGATTCTTTATTACAAAATGGAAAGTAAGTGAGATTCAAACGAGAGTGATACCTTCGTTTTATTGGTCGGGATGAACAGCAGATGATGTTTCCGGCAAGTATCGGGTCCAGAAACTTTCTGTTAAAAAAGAGGTAAAAGTAGTCTTGAGCCCTGACTGCGAATTGCCATTGCGCATGACCAGAGAACAGGACGACCCCCTGCCAAACCCAGGCATGAGAAACACCTTTAAAACATAGACTTAATTAAAATCAGCAATTCCCATCGAAATAATAAGCAAGCAGAATTGGCTCAGGTGAATTTCACTCGGTGCAGTGCATGCGTTGGGGGGTTTAAAAGGAAAAACCCGAAATGAATCGGGTTTTGATTAATTAACGATTAACAGGTTCCCGTGCCCGGGAACACTCTGTACTGTACGCGCAATATATTATTTCCGCAATCATTATTTTTGATTGCCAAGCCATTTATTCATCTGCTCAATTTCACCTTTTTGAGCTTTAATGATGTCCTGCGCGAGCTTTCTCATTTCCGGATCTTTTCCGTATTTTAGCTCGGTCTCAGCCATTGCTATTGCCCCTTCATGGTGTGCTACCATGCCTTTCGCAAAAGCCTTGTCGGGATCGGAATCTTTTACAGCGGCCATCATTTTGTCATGCATACCTTTCATGCCGGACATATATTCCTGTGACGATGCCGATGAGGATATATCTGACATTTTCATTTCTGAATGTTCTGCGGAAATCGCTGGCAGGGATAACATCAGTATAACAAAAAGCGAATTTGTGATTTTCATATAATAAACCCTTTCAGATGGTTACCGGATAAGTTTAGCTGAGTCAGACAAAAAAGCCCCCTGAAGGGGGCAAAAAATAACAACATATCCGTATAAGGGACAATCTATCAAGGAAAGGGTAACCGCACGGAAACTTCAGTTGTCATCAGCCCGCATTGATCATGCGGCGGTGTGCATCAGCCATAGCCTGATGGGGGCCGGACTGACCGTTATTCGTAAATTCATGGGCAACAGCTGCTCTTTCATGTTCATTCATCGCCGCAAACGAAGTCGCCGGACGGGAAGCGTTAACGGTGCCAGTTCCCATCATCTTCTGATGACTTTCCGCCATTTTTTTATGTGCATCTGCTGAACCATTGTTCATGGTTTCATGAACAATAATAGCCTGTTCATGCTGATCCATACCGGCCATCCGTGGAGCTGCCCCCTGGATGGCGGCTGGAGCCGCAGCAGACTGCATCTGGTGAGCAGGAGCCTGTGCATTGTTGACGCGATCATGGATATTCACGGTTTCAGTGGCCCAGGCCGATGAAATTAAACCAAAGCCCAGCAAAGATGCTAATACGATATTTTTCATGATAACTCTCCATTTCTGAATTAGTGATGTCCGGGGAAGTACAACCGGTGTTTTCAGTTCCATAACTGAAACAAGTTCGGCAGCGTTTATTTCTCCGGAAGAGGGCTGGATATTCATTTCCTGGCGTACTCTGACGCCGGGTATTGATGAAGCAATCCAGCCTTCCTGATAAGTTGCACTAATTATATCGAATGGCTTCTGTTTGCTGCATGACAGGCTAATGACATCTTTGTCATTTACATCTTTATTTTCAGCATTGGGTTTCCGGGATCATTTTCTCCAGTCTGGGCACGGATAAGATAAAACGCGTGGAGCGTACGTCTGATTCCACCTGCACTCTTCCGTGATGTGCTTCCACGATTGACTTCACAATCGCAAGGCCGATGCCGCTGCCTTCTCCTTTTCGTTGTCTGGATGGATCCACCCGATAAAAACGGTCAAACAGCCTTGATAAATGTTCTTCAGGGATCGGTTTCCCCGGATTTTCAATCACAAGGTCAAAAAAGCTCTCCTGCTCTCTTATTGAGACGGTGATTGCCTGTCCCTCCGGGGTATAACGCAGGGCATTGGATAACAGATTATTGATCGCCCTTCTGAACATTTGTGGATCTCCCTCAACCAGGCAGGGCATCCCGTTAAATTTGAGCGTGATATTGCGTTCTTCGGCCCAGGCTTCGAAAAACTCGAAGACTTTCATGACTTCCGCTCTGAGGTCAAACATGACCCTGTCAGGTATCAGCTGATTATTATCTGCCTGTGCCAGGAACAGCATATCGCTGACCATTTTGGTCATCCGGTTATACTCTTCAAGACTGGAATAGAGGACATCCTCAAGTTCCCTCTGTGTTCGATCCTGACTCAGTGCGATTTCAGTCTGCGTCACCAGATTGGTGATGGGCGTTCTGATCTCATGCGCGATATCGGCAGAGAAATTGGCCTGGCGGGTAAAGACATCCTCAATCTTTCCAATCATATGATTGAACGAGATAACCAGTTGCTCCAGCTCAATGGGAACGCGTGTCGGTTCCAGTCGCGCATCAAGATTCTCGGAGGTGATGTTTTTAATGGCATTGCTGACATTACGAAGGGGCAGGTGCCCCTGACGGACAGCGATTCGAATGATCAGAACAATCAACAGGCTTATCACGACGGCAATCGCAATCAGGTTCTTTTTCAGCGCATCGAGGTAATGGAGATGGAAATTAATGGATAGGCCAGTCAGCATGACATAGTTCTGCTGTTTGCCCTGAAATATCGCCTGACCAGAGGAGGCGATAATCCTGTATGTTTCCATCTTCATTTCGGACCCGGTATCCATCGGTCCCGCAGGATCCTCCACCGTCCAGAGAAAGACATCCCGTGCGCGGCTGTGCTCGCTAAAATCTGCTGAATTCACTGCCGGGCGTAGTGCCGCCCCCTGAGTTGAGCTAAAGAGCACTTCACCCCTGGGATTGAGGAGCAAAAGGGCAACGTTGCGGTAGCTGGCAATTGATTCCTTTATTTTGCTTATTTTTTTATCATCCGGATCCACCGGGGACTGCAGTATACGGTTCAGTGTGGTGCTGATTTGTTGAAGATCGCTGACATCCTGCTCGGCAAAATGATTTTCAACAGAATGCAGCATAAACCAGGTGAAGGCGATAAAAGCCAGTATCGTGGACAGGCTGATAAAAAAGGTCAGCCGCAGAGCGAGTGAGAAAGGGCGTCTGGAAGGTTTGCTATGCATCCGGGACCTCCAGCATGTAGCCCACGCCCCGGACTGTCTGGATCAGCTTTGTCTCGTAATCGTTGTCTATTTTAGCGCGGAGTCGCTTTACTGCGACATCGATCGCATTAGTGTCGCTGTCAAAATTCATGTCCCAGACCTGAGAGGCAATCAGGGAGCGGGGAAGAACCTCTCCCTGATGGCGAATGAAGAATTCCAGCAGGCTGAACTCTTTACTGGTGAGCACAATGCGGTTTCCGGCGCGACTGACTTTTCTGGATACGAGATCAATCGAGAGGTCAGCCACCTTAAACTGGCTTTCCGTGATCATCGTGTTTCCCCGCCTCAGAAGGGTTCTCACCCGGGCGAGCAGTTCGGCAAACGCAAAGGGTTTAACCAGATAATCGTCCGCACCCAGTTCCAGTCCTTTGACCCTATGTTCGATCGTGCCGAGGGCTGTCAGCAGTAAGACCGGCATACCCTTTCCGGCAGTGCGCAGCATGCGGATGATATCCCAGCCGTTCACATCAGGTAGCATGATATCCAGAATGACTAAATCATACTCGGCTGTCATGGCGAGATGATATCCGGTAAGACCATTATCAGCGTGATCCACTATGAACCCTGCCTCTGTAAGCCCTTTGCTGAGATATTCACCTGTTTTAATTTCGTCTTCGACGATCAATATTTTCATCTTGCTCCCCGGCTGGCTGCTAATGTCATTCTATTGCGCCCACGATCGTTATCAACGGATTACAGCAAAAATGACAACATTGTCATTATCCTGTCACTCGGCAAACAGAGAGCGTTAGGTAAAGTACCCCTATCAATACTCTGGACTTCATTTGAACCATTTACCAGGTCTGCCTGGACGAGAAGCGTTATGTTCAAATTAAAATTACTCAGCATTAGCACGATATTCATCCTGGCAGGCTGCGTGTCGCTTGCGCCTGAATATCAGCGGCCCGCAGCACCGGTACCCCAGCAGTTTTCACTGTCCCATAACAGCCTGACGCCAGCGGTAAATGGCTATCAGGATACGGGCTGGCGTAACTTTTTTGTCGATCCCCAGGTTACCCGGTTGATCGGTGAAGCTCTGACTAATAACCGTGATTTGAGAATGGCTGCCCTGAAGGTTGAAGAGGCCCGAGCCCAGTTCAACGTCACGGATGCAGATCGTTATCCCCAGCTGAATGCCTCATCCGGGATAACATACAGCGGTGGTCTGAAAGGTGACAAGCCGACCACACAGGAGTACGACGCGAGACTGGAGCTCAGCTATGAGCTCGATTTTTTCGGCAAACTTAAGAACATGAGTGATGCTGACCGCCAGAACTACTTTGCCAGCGAAGAAGCCCGTCGGGCCGTACACATCCTGCTGGTCTCCAACGTTTCACAGAGCTATTTCAGCCAGCAACTGGCGTACGAACAACTCCGTATTGCGCGGGAAACGCTGAAAAATTATGAACAGTCCTATGCTTTCGTTGAGCAACAGCTCGTGACCGGGAGTACGAACGTTCTGGCACTTGAACAGGCGAGAGGACAAATCGAAAGTACCCGCGCCGAAATAGCCAAACGAGAAGGCGATCTGGCTCAGGCAAACAATGCCCTGCAACTGGTGCTGGGAACGTACCGCGCACTTCCGTCAGAAAAAGGGATGAAAGGCGGGGAGATCGCACCAGTAAAATTGCCACCAAATCTATCTTCACAAATTTTGCTGCAGCGACCGGATATTATGGAAGCGGAATATCAGCTGAAAGCGGCTGATGCCAATATTGGCGCAGCGCGAGCGGCCTTTTTCCCCTCCATTACCCTGACCAGTGGTCTTTCCGCAAGCAGTACGGAGCTGTCAAGCCTGTTTACGTCAGGAAGTGGAATGTGGAATTTTATCCCTAAAATTGAAATTCCTGTTTTTAATGCTGGCAGGAATAAAGCCAATCTGAAGCTGGCTGAAATTCGCCAGCAACAATCGGTGGTTAATTACGAACAAAAAATTCAGTCAGCCTTTAAGGATGTTTCCGACACGCTTGCGCTGCGCGACAGCCTTAGCCAGCAACTTGAGTCACAGCAGCGTTATCTTGATTCACTTCAGATAACTCTCCAGCGTGCCAGAGGATTATATGCAAGTGGTGCTGTCAGTTACATCGAAGTGCTGGATGCAGAACGTTCCCTCTTCGCTACGCAGCAAACCATTCTCGATCTTACCTATTCCCGACAGGTTAACGAAATTAATCTGTTTACCGCGCTGGGTGGCGGTTGGGTAGAGTAAATTTATTTAATTAATCAGGAAATTAAAAATGCGTAATTCACTTAAAGCCGTTTTATTTGGTGCCTTCTCTGTCATGTTTTCTGCCGGTCTTCATGCTGAAACACATCAGCATGGCGATATGAATGCTGCCAGTGATGCTTCGGTACAGCAGGTTATCAAGGGCACCGGTGTCGTTAAAGACATTGATATGAATAGTAAAAAGATTACCATTTCGCACGAAGCAATCCCTGCTGTGGGCTGGCCTGCAATGACCATGCGCTTCACTTTTGTTAATGCAGACGACGCTATCAATGCCCTGAAAACCGGCAACCATGTCGATTTCTCGTTTATTCAGCAGGGCAATATCTCCTTACTCAAAAGCATTAACGTTACGCAATCCTGATTATCAGTCCGGAGCGAATACATCCAGTGCGCCTGAACATTCATTAAGGGATTACTGTGAATGAATGATCGGGCGCATATGCCAGGTATTTTGATTTTTCAGCGAGAAATTGTATGGCTTCTTTAAAGATAAAATATGCTGCAATAATTATCAGCAGCCTCATAGCAGGAGGGCTGATATCGGTTACTGCCTGGCAGTATGTAAACTCATCACAAAAAACAGTACAAACCGAACAAAAGGCACCGGAGCGAAAGGTACTTTTCTGGTATGACCCGATGAAACCGGATACCAAATTTGATAAACCCGGAAAATCTCCCTTTATGGATATGGACCTGGTGCCAAAATATGCTGATGAAAGCGGCGATAAAAGCAGTGGCGGGATCCGTATCGATCCAACGCAGGTTCAGAATCTGGGATTAAAAACGCAAAAAGTCACGCGAGGAATGCTGAATTATTCTCAGACAATCCCGGCTAATGTCAGTTACAACGAGTATCAGTTTGTCATTGTGCAGGCGCGCTCTGACGGTTTCGTCGAAAAAGTGTATCCCCTGACGATTGGCGATCATGTGAAGAAAGGCACTCCGCTTATCGATATCACCATTCCTGAATGGGTTGAGGCACAAAGTGAGTTCCTGCTGTTATCCGGTACAGGCGGTACGTCAACCCAGATAAAAGGGGTTCTGGAGCGACTTCGTCTGGCTGGTATGCCGGAAGAGGATATTCAAAGGCTGCGTTCAACCCGCACAATCCAGACCCGTTTTACCATTAAAGCACCTATTGATGGTGTCATTACTGCGTTTGACCTGCGCACCGGAATGAATATTTCGAAAGATAAAGTAGTGGCTCAGATTCAGGGGATGGACCCGGTCTGGATCAGCGCTGCAGTGCCAGAATCTATCGCCTATCTGCTGAAAGATACGTCGCAGTTTGAAATTTCGGTACCGGCTTATCCGGATAAAACATTCCATGTCGAAAAATGGAACATTCTTCCCAGCGTGGATCAGACAACCCGTACGCTTCAGGTCCGTCTCCAGGTTTCTAATAAGGATGAGTTTCTCAAGCCGGGCATGAATGCCTATCTGAAACTGAATACCAAGAGCCAGGAGATGCTGCTGATACCAAGCCAGGCCGTTATCGATACCGGCAAAGAACAGCGCGTGATTACTGTTGATGATGAAGGCAAGTTTGTGCCGAAACAGATCCACGTTCTGCATGAATCACAGCAACAGTCCGGCATTGGCTCCGGCCTGAATGAAGGCGATACCGTGGTGGTCAGTGGCCTGTTCCTCATTGACTCCGAAGCCAATATTACGGGCGCGCTGGAACGTATGCGCCACCCTGAAAAAACAGAAAACAGTATGCCAGCAATGTCTGAGCAGCCTGTAAATATGCATTCAGGGCACTGAGGAGACGACGATGATTGAATGGATTATCCGGCGCTCTGTCGCCAACCGTTTCCTGGTCATGATGGGCGCACTGTTTCTCAGCATCTGGGGCACATGGACGATAATTAACACGCCGGTCGATGCGCTGCCTGACCTGTCAGATGTGCAGGTCATTATTAAAACCAGCTATCCCGGACAGGCCCCGCAGATTGTAGAAAACCAGGTCACCTATCCGCTTACCACCACCATGCTGTCCGTACCTGGCGCAAAAACCGTGCGTGGCTTTTCACAGTTCGGTGATTCGTATGTGTATGTCATTTTTGAAGACGGCACCGATCTGTACTGGGCCCGTTCGCGCGTGCTGGAATACCTGAATCAGGTTCAGGGCAAACTGCCTGCGGGTGTGAGCTCTGAAATCGGCCCGGACGCCACGGGAGTGGGCTGGATATTTGAATATGCCCTTGTCGATCGCAACGGAAAACACGACCTTTCAGAACTGCGCTCTCTGCAGGACTGGTTCCTGAAATTTGAGCTGAAAACCATCCCGAACGTGGCTGAGGTCGCTTCGGTTGGCGGCGTGGTGAAACAGTACCAGATTCAGGTCAATCCGGTAAAACTGTCCCAGTACGGTATCAGCCTGCCCGAAGTGAAACAGGCACTTGAATCGTCTAACCAGGAGGCCGGTGGCTCATCCGTTGAAATGGCCGAAGCGGAGTATATGGTCCGTGCCAGCGGTTATCTTCAGAGCATTGATGATTTTAATAACATCGTCCTGAAAACAGGTGAGAACGGCGTGCCGGTTTATCTGCGGGATGTTGCCCGCGTGCAGACCGGGCCCGAAATGAGGCGTGGTATTGCCGAGCTGAACGGCCAGGGAGAAGTCGCTGGCGGCGTGGTGATCCTGCGGTCGGGTAAAAATGCGCGCGACGTTATCACGGCAGTGAGGGATAAACTGGAGACGCTGAAGGCCAGCCTGCCGGAAGGCGTTGAAATCGTGACCACCTACGATCGCAGCCAGTTAATCGACCGGGCGATTGATAACCTCAGTTCCAAACTTCTGGAAGAGTTTATCGTGGTGGCCATCGTCTGTGCTCTGTTCCTGTGGCACGTACGTTCTGCCCTGGTGGCGATTATCTCTCTGCCGCTTGGCCTGTGTATCGCCTTTATCGTCATGCACTTCCAGGGACTGAACGCCAATATCATGTCGCTGGGAGGGATAGCGATTGCCGTCGGTGCGATGGTGGATGCCGCCATTGTGATGATTGAAAATGCGCACAAACGGCTTGAGGAGTGGGATCATCAGCATCCGGGTGAGCAGATTGACAACGCCACCCGCTGGAAGGTGATTACCGACGCCTCCGTGGAAGTGGGACCCGCGTTGTTCATTAGCCTGCTGATCATCACCCTGTCCTTTATTCCTATCTTTACCCTGGAAGGGCAGGAAGGTCGTCTGTTTGGCCCGCTGGCATTCACGAAAACGTACTCCATGGCGGGAGCGGCCGCACTGGCCATCATCGTCATTCCTATTCTGATGGGATTCTGGATCCGGGGGAAAATTCCTGCCGAGACAAGTAACCCCCTGAACCGGGTGCTGATCAAAGCGTATCATCCTTTGCTGCTGCGGGTCCTCCACTGGCCAAAAACAACCCTGCTGGTTGCGGCCTTGTCCATTTTCACGGTTATCTGGCCACTGAGTCAGGTGGGCGGTGAATTTCTGCCGAAGATTAACGAGGGCGATCTGCTGTATATGCCGTCGACCTTGCCTGGCGTCTCTCCGGCAGAAGCTGCAGCGCTCCTGCAGACAACAGACAAGTTAATCAAAAGCGTTCCTGAAGTGGCTTCTGTATTTGGCAAGACCGGTAAAGCAGAGACCGCAACGGATTCCGCGCCGCTCGAAATGGTGGAAACCACGATCCAGCTCAAACCTGAGGATCAGTGGCGTCCCGGCATGACAATTGACAAGATTATTGATGAACTCGACAGGACAGTCCGTTTACCGGGTCTGGCAAACCTCTGGGTGCCGCCTATCCGTAACCGTATTGATATGCTCTCAACCGGGATCAAAAGCCCGATAGGTATCAAAGTGTCCGGGACTGTTCTGTCCGATATCGACGCGACGGCGCAGAGTATCGAGGCGGTAGCCAAAACCGTGCCTGGCGTGGTGTCTGTCCTGGCTGAGCGACTTGAGGGCGGGCGCTACATCGATATCGATATCAACCGGGAGAAAGCCTCCCGCTACGGGATGACGGTAGGTGATGTCCAGCTGTTCGTCTCTTCAGCAATCGGAGGAGCTATGGTGGGTGAGACGGTTGAAGGGGTGGCCCGGTACCCTATTAACATTCGCTACCCGCAGGATTACCGGAACAGTCCGCAGGCGCTGAAACAGATGCCGATCCTGACCCCGATGAAGCAGCAGATCACGCTGGGCGATGTCGCGGATATTAACGTCGTTTCTGGACCAACCATGCTGAAAACCGAAAATGCCCGGCCAGCCAGCTGGATTTATGTTGATGCCCGCGGCAGGGACATGGTGTCGGTGGTTAACGACATTAAGACGGCCATCAGCGAGAAAGTGAAACTGAGACCGGGAACCAGTGTGGCATTCTCCGGACAGTTTGAACTGCTTGAGCATGCCAACAAGAAACTGAAGCTGATGGTGCCGATGACGGTGATGATCATTTTCATCCTGTTGTATCTGGCATTCCGCCGGGTTGACGAAGCCCTGCTGATCCTGATGAGCCTGCCGTTCGCCCTGGTTGGCGGAATATGGTTCCTGTACTGGCAGGGCTTCCATATGTCAGTGGCGACCGGAACCGGGTTTATCGCCCTGGCCGGGGTGGCAGCAGAGTTTGGCGTGGTCATGCTGATGTATCTGCGTCATGCCATTGAAGCGCACCCGGAATTGTCCCGTAAAGAGACGTTCACACCGGAAGGTCTTGATGAAGCCCTCTATCATGGTGCCGTACTGCGTGTCCGGCCGAAAGCCATGACCGTGGCGGTGATCATTGCGGGTCTGCTGCCAATACTCTGGGGAACCGGCGCAGGTTCAGAAGTCATGAGCCGTATTGCTGCGCCAATGATTGGTGGGATGATCACGGCTCCGCTGCTGTCCCTGTTCATTATTCCTGCCGCCTACAAATTAATCTGGCTGCGCAGACATAAAAAAAGCGTGTCATAACCCTGAAAGGGCGCCCCCAGTGGGCGTCCTTCTGCACTGATTCACCCTGACGTCAGGGTTTATATCGATAATATACAGAGGTGAGTATGAAAAAAGTGGTCCTGGTGGCCCTGGCTCTCGGCCTGTCACTGCCTGCAATGGCGAGTGAAAAAGTCATTGATATGTACAAATCTGAAAACTGTGGCTGTTGTTCCCTGTGGGGCAAAGCGATGGAAAAAGACGGGTTCGAAGTGCGAACTCACGTCATGAATGATCAGGCGCTGTCAGCCCTGAAAGAAAAGCATGCTGTTCCTGCTGGACTACGAAGTTGTCATACCGCGGTTGTAGGTAATTTGATCATTGAAGGCCATGTGCCTGCGGCAACGATACATAAGGCCATGCAGTCTGGTTCGGGTATATACGGTCTCGCCACCCCCGGTATGCCAGCAGGAAGTCCGGGAATGGAGATGGGGGCCCGAAAAGAGGCTTACGATGTTATCGCATTCTCACCGGAGGGCAGTAAAAAAGTCTTCCAGCGAATCGAATAGTCAGCGGAACGGCTGATAACGGGACGCCGGCAGCAGGCACTCTTATGCCGGCGGCATTCGTGGTAATCGCATCCATGACATATCCTGAAGACAGAAAATGCTTCAGATATGCATAAGGAGAGTTACTGTGAAAAATGACAATGCAGTGGAACATAACAACCAGACTGCTTCTGAGCAGACATCATCCCCGGACGAGAGTCACGTAGTGCAGAAGGTGAGAGATCCCGTGTGCGGGATGGTCATCCTGCCTGACAAGGCGCACAGCAGCATTCGATACCAGGACCATCAGCTTTATTTCTGCTCCGCCAGCTGTGAGAGCAAATTTAAAGCCCATCCCGATCATTATTTTACCGAAGATGCCAGTGAACATCACCATCACCACGACCACCATGAAGTCAGCCCTGATAAGATAAAACAGTCTCACCGCCAGGCGGAGAAAGAGATTTCTGAAGGTGTGTGGACATGTCCGATGCATCCGGAGATACGCCGTAGTGGTCCCGGAAGCTGTCCTGTCTGTGGAATGGCACTGGAGCCGCTCGTAGCTACGGCATCCACGGGGACGAGTGATGAACTTCGCGACATGACAAGACGCTTCTGGCTGGGGTTGTTGCTGGCGTTTCCGGTTCTGATACTCGAAATGGGTTCTCATCTGTTTCCCGCTTTGAGGAATACAGTACCGCCACAGTACAACACATGGCTGCAGTTACTTCTGGCCTCTCCTGTCGTTTTGTGGTGTGGCTGGCCATTCTTCGCCCGGGCCGGAATGTCGTTACGTAACCGCTCCCTGAATATGTTTACCCTTGTTGCAATGGGGACCGGCGTAGCCTGGGTTTACAGCGTCATTGCAACCGTCTTCCCCTCCTGGTTTCCTGCATCGTTCAGAAACATGGATGGCCTGGTGGCCATTTATTTTGAAGCCGCAGCTGTTATTACGGTGCTTGTTCTGCTGGGACAGGTCCTTGAATTGCGGGCAAGGGAACAAACCTCAGGTGCCATTACTGCACTTCTGAACCTTGCCCCCAAAACCGCCAGGCGGCTGGATCATGACGGTCATGAAACGGATATTAATGCGGAAGATGTCCTGCCTGGCGATAAGCTCCGCATCAGACCTGGAGAGAGTATTCCGGTCGACGGTATCGTGGTCGAAGGCAAAACAACCGTGGATGAATCGATGGTGACCGGGGAGTCTATGCCGGTTACCAAAACGGAGGGTGAACCCGTCATTGGGGGGACGATTAATCAGACAGGTAGTCTTATCATCCGTGCAGAGAAAGTCGGTGATGAAACGATGCTCTCACGAATTGTTCAGATGGTCGCTGATGCACAGCGTTCGCGGGCCCCCATCCAGAGAATGGCTGACAGCGTTTCAGGCTGGTTTGTTCCTCTGGTGATACTTATCGCGGTTGTTGCTTTCATGATCTGGTCTGTCTGGGGGCCCGAGCCCAGGATGGCGCACGGTCTCATTGCGGCTGTGTCGGTCCTGATTATTGCCTGTCCCTGCGCGCTGGGGCTGGCCACGCCGATGTCGATAATGGTGGGGGTGGGCAAAGGAGCCCAGGCCGGGGTGTTAATTAAGAATGCCGAAGCCCTTGAGCGTCTTGAAAAAGTGGACACGCTGGTTGTCGACAAAACAGGCACGCTCACGGAAGGTTCGCCGACGGTGACAGGGATTATCAGTCTCAATCCGGGTGGGGAAACATCTCTTTTGCGTGTAACGGCCGCAGTGGAAAAAGGCTCGCAGCATCCGCTGGGTATGGCAGTAGTTAAAGCAGCACAGGAAAAGGGGATCGCAATACCCGCAGTCACTCATTTCAATGCGCCGTCGGGTAAAGGTGTCTCAGGCGATGTCGAAGGTCAACGGGTTGTTATTGGTAATGAACTGGCTATGCAGGAAAACAGTATCGTTATTGATAATCAAAAGGCCGTTGCGGATACGTTGCGGATGGAAGGTGCTACCGTTATCTATGTGGCCACAGACGGGCACCTTGCAGGCCTGATAGCTATCTCGGATCCCGTGAAAGCAACCACGCCGGATGCGCTTAAAGCTTTGCGTCAGGCGGGGATCCGCATCGTTATGCTCACCGGGGATAACCAGCTTACCGCTGAAGCAGTCGCACGGAAACTGGGAATAGATGAGGTTGAAGCCGGGATTCTGCCGGATGGCAAAAAAGCAGTGATAACCCGACTGAAAGCGTCTGGCCATGTGGTTGCGATGGCCGGAGACGGTGTGAATGATGCCCCGGCGCTGGCAGCGGCTGACGTGGGTATAGCCATGGGAACGGGTACAGATGTGGCAATTGAAAGTGCCGGAGTCACCCTTCTCAAAGGCGACTTGATGATACTGAACAGGGCCCGTCATCTGTCAGAAATCACCATGAAAAATATCCGACAGAATCTGTTTTTTGCATTTATCTACAACGCACTTGGCGTGCCTGTGGCTGCAGGTCTGCTTTATCCTGTGTATGGAATACTGCTGTCGCCAGTTATTGCGGCGGCGGCCATGGCTCTTTCCTCCGTCAGCGTCATTGTGAATGCGTTGCGTCTGAAAAGTGTCAGGCTCGGGAAATAACACTGAGTGAAGGGGCTGTTACGAACAGAAGGAGTCCAGTATGAAAAGTACCACCTATGCGCTTATTGCTGTCGCCGCGATCGCGGCATTTGCCCTCCTGCGCGAACACTGGTCACATGTGGCAGGTTACTGGCCATATCTGTTATTGCTGGTCTGCCCGCTCATGCATCTTTTCCACGGCCACGGAGGGCATGGAGATCATCAACATCAAGGAAGTGAAAACGATAAAAAAAATTAATCCGGCAGACGGGGCCGCGTCGCGGCCCCGTTATCAGTCCAGGTATCGTTCGTAGTCTCTGGCATGCGCAAAGGCATGCTGTTCAAGTTTGTTATCAGCGGGTGCCGCTGCCCGGAACGCCAGTGAGTTAACAGGATTGTTATTGATGACCAGCTCGTAATGCAGATGAGGACCGGATGAACGTCCGCTGTTACCGGATAACGCAATAGCGTCTCCCCGGGTAACCCTGGCCCCTTTAGTAACGAGTATTTTATTGAGGTGGAGATAGCGAGTTTTAACACCGGCTTTTCCCGTTACTTCAACAAAATATCCCATGGTACTGTTGTATTCGGCCCGGGTGATTTTTCCGTCGATGACGCTGACTATTTTCGTGTTCATGGGCATGGAATAATCAATGCCATTATGGGGACTCACTTTTCCCGATACCGGGTTAAGTCTTGCAGGATTGAAAGGCGAACTGAGTCTTGCTGTGGCCGGTAACGGATAATCGAGACTGCCTTTCCCGGAAGTATCGGAAAGGTTATAGAACTTTTTATCTGATATACGATACGCCGTGTAATTAAATGAACCGGACGTAAATTTATAGGCCACGACACGTGATTTTCCCGCTTTCTTTTGCAGTACGAGTTTTAATGATTCATTTTTTTTCAAATGCCGCAGATTAAACCGGGAAGGCAAGGAGCGCTGAAGAGTAGCGATCTCGTTCGATTCCAGCCCCGAGCGGGTGGCTGAAAGGTAGGCATTTTCTTTTACGACATCGGTAGAATACATTTACTGGAATTCGCCGTTAGCATGAACACTGCGGCGTATGCTAGGGGTTTTCAGGAGGCGTGTCATCTGTCAGTTAATCGGGAGCACCGTTGATGGTCGTCATTTTTGTAACATATCTTGTTTCCCGTTTGCTCCTGAAGCTCTGGGAACTGTATGACCAGCCCGACGGTGATGATTAACGGGACTGAAACAGGTTACGGCAGAGCAATATGGGGCTCATGTCCTGCTACGTAACCCGTCAGTAAAGCCCTGCTGCGCACCTGACGCTAAGCACTAACCCGCCTGCAGTTACCTGGTCGAATACAGCCCGCGAAGCTTTCTTGCCTGCGTCTGATGTGCTTCCGCACCGGCATTATTGACCTGCTCATGCACGAGAGCGGCTTTTTCTCCGGCATTCAGTTCGTTAAAAGAAGAAGACGAGGTCTTTGAATTTGCATCACTGCCGGACAGCATTTTTTTATGTTCCTCAATCATTTTCTGATGCGCATAGGACGCGCTGTTGTTCATAAATGAATGAGCAACAATGGCCCTTTCATGTTCATTCATTTCAGAGAATGAGGGCGTGTTGTTTTTATTAACCCTGTCCGGTAAGTTTTCATGCGTCGAGGAGTTCACATGACTGACGGCTGAGGCATTATTAACAAATCGATGTGCTTCATGGGCAATATCACTGGACTGAGCAAAAGCTGCCCCACAAAATAAAGCTGTAAACGCAGTGGTCGTGATTAATATATTCATGTGTAATTACCTTCTGAGGTACATAAAAGATGTCCTTATGATCATATATAAAAATAATCAACCTGTGGGGAAGATGACGTAAATGTAATACAGCTATGTACATTACACGATTGTAATGAATTTGTTTCTTAAGGTGTGCTAGATTCATTTCATTGTAAGTGGATGAACCAGTAATTTAATTTAAATCGGTTCTCGAATTCTGTCAGTAACCATACTTTAAATAAGGGAATGCGCATGCTGTTGAAAACGTCTCGACGAACTTTCCTGAAGGGGTTAACCCTCTCTGGCGTAGCCGGAAGTCTTGGCGTATGGAGTTTCAATGCGCGTTCCAGTCTGAGCCTGCCAGTTGCCGCATCCCTGCAGGGTACTCAGTTTGACCTGACCATTGGTGAAACGGCCGTCAATATCACGGGCAGTGAACGTCAGGCCAAAACAATCAATGGAGGCCTGCCGGGGCCCGTTCTTCGCTGGAAAGAAGGTGACACCATTACCCTGAAGGTCAAAAACCGTCTTAATGAACAGACGTCCATTCACTGGCACGGCATTATTCTTCCGGCCAATATGGATGGTGTTCCGGGGCTGAGTTTTATGGGCATAGAGCCTGATGATACCTACGTTTACACCTTTAAGGTTAAGCAGAACGGGACTTACTGGTACCACAGCCATTCCGGTCTGCAGGAACAGGAGGGGGTATACGGTGCCATTATCATCGATGCCAGGGAGCCAGAACCGTTTGCTTACGATCGTGAGCATGTGGTCATGTTGTCTGACTGGACCGATGAAAATCCTCACAGCCTGCTGAAAAAATTAAAAAAACAGTCGGATTACTACAATTTCAATAAACCAACCGTTGGCTCTTTTTTCCGCGACGTGAATACCAGGGGGCTGTCAGCCACCATTGCCGATCGGAAAATGTGGGCTGAAATGAAAATGAATCCGACTGACCTCGCGGATGTCAGTGGCTACACCTACACCTATCTCATGAACGGGCAGGCCCCGCTGAAAAACTGGACCGGACTGTTCCGTCCCGGTGAAAAGATACGCTTACGGTTTATCAACGGCTCGGCAATGACCTATTTCGATATCCGTATCCCCGGGCTGAAAATGACGGTCGTGGCTGCAGATGGCCAGTATGTAAACCCGGTTACCGTTGACGAATTCAGGATTGCCGTTGCCGAAACCTATGATGTCATTGTGGAGCCTCAGGGTGAGGCCTATACCATCTTCGCACAATCCATGGACAGGACCGGTTACGCTCGAGGGACACTGGCCACGAGAGAGGGGTTAAGTGCTGCCGTTCCCCCCCTCGATCCCCGTCCTCTGTTGACCATGGAAGATATGGGTATGGGGGGAATGGGACATGATATGGCAGGAATGGACCACAGCCAGATGGGAGGCATGGATAACAGCGGAGAGATGATGTCTATGGACGGTGCTGACCTTCCGGATAGCGGGACATCCTCCGCGCCCATGGATCACAGCAGCATGGCCGGTATGGATCATTCCCGGATGGCCGGAATGCCGGGTATGCAAAGTCATCCTGCGTCAGAAACGGATAACCCACTGGTTGATATGCAGGCGATGAGCGTCTCTCCGAAATTAAATGATCCGGGTATTGGTCTTCGAAATAACGGAAGAAAGGTTCTCACGTACGCGGATTTGAAAAGCCGCTTTGAGGATCCTGACGGACGTGAACCTGGCCGTACCATAGAACTGCATTTAACCGGCCACATGGAAAAGTTTGCCTGGTCATTTAACGGAATCAAGTTTTCAGATGCCGCACCGGTGCTGCTGAAATACGGTGAGCGGCTCAGGATCACGCTGATCAACGATACCATGATGACTCACCCCATTCACCTGCATGGTATGTGGAGCGATCTGGAAGATGAAAACGGTAATTTCATGGTTCGTAAACACACAATAGATGTTCCCCCTGGTACAAAACGCAGTTACAGAGTGACAGCAGATGCGCTTGGCCGCTGGGCGTATCACTGCCATTTGCTCTATCACATGGAAATGGGAATGTTTCGTGAAGTCCGGGTGGAGGAATGATGCGAATGAAGAGAAATTTGAAGGCCATACCTGTTCTGGTCGCCGGTTTGTTTACCTCACAGCTTTCTATTGCGGCGGGCTCCGTCTCTGCAGATCCCCACGCCGGGCACGACATGTCTGCCATGCAGATGCCAGCAGATGAGAATTTCACTGAGATGACGTCAATGGAGCCCATTGTAACTGAGAGCAGAACGCCAATTCCGCCTGTTACCGATGCCGACCGGAAGGCTGCATTCGGCAATTTACAGGGGCATGCGATTCACGACAGTGCGATTAATTATCTGGTTCTGCTGGATCAACTGGAATGGCAACGGTCGGATAACACCAACAATTTCAGCTGGAGTGTTAACAGCTGGATTGGAGGCGACACAGATCGGATTTGGCTAAAGAGTGAAGGTGAACGAAGCAATGGGGAAACGGAGGCGGCTGAAGCGCAGTTACTCTGGGGACATGCGGTTGGCCCATGGTGGGATTTGGTTGCGGGTGTCAGGCAGGATTTCAGACCTGCTTCTGCCCGGACCTGGGCTGCTGTCGGTTTTCAGGGGCTGGCACTCTATAATTTTGAGTCTGAAATTACGGGTTTTGTCAGTAATGGCGGAAAAGCAGCCCTTCGTCTGGGAGGAGAATACGACGTTTTACTGACTAACCGGCTCATACTCCAGCCATCCTATGAGGTGAATTTCTACAGTCAGGATGATGAATCGCGGGGCCGCGGCAGGGGACTGACTGACACAGAGCTGGGGCTCCGGCTGCGCTATGAAATACGCCGTGAGTTTGCACCCTATATAGGCGTTTCCTGGAATCAACTTTACGGGAAAACATCCGATATGGCGAAAAGAGAAGGTGAGAAAGACCATCAGGTAGTATTCCTGGCGGGAGCCAGAATCTGGTTTTAACGCACTGATATAAAACACTCAACTAAACAGGTAAATAAAATGTCGATTTTAAATAAAGCCATTCTTACAGGTGGCCTCGTTATGGGCGTTGCTTTCTCTGCTATGGCCCATCCGGAATTAAAAAGCTCTGTGCCACAGGCTGATTCAGCCGTAGCGGCCCCGGAAAAGATTCAGCTTAATTTCTCGGAAAATCTGACCGTGAAATTCTCAGGTGCAAAATTAACGATGACGGGTATGAAAGGCATGTCATCACATTCTCCGATGCCGGTCGCGGCAAAAGTGGCGCCAGGCGCTGACCCTAAATCGATGGTCATTATTCCGCGAGAGCCTTTACCCGCTGGCACTTATCGTGTTGACTGGCGCGCGGTTTCTTCAGATACGCACCCTATTACCGGTAATTACACCTTTACAGTGAAGTAATATTATGAACGACCTGATTATGATTGTTATTCGTTTTCTTCTTTATCTGGATTTGATGGTAATATTTGGATTGCCATTTTTTCAGATATATGGAATAAGCGGTGTCAGACATGAAACCTATAACCTGACTAATTTCAGGTCGTTTATAACCTTTGCTGTTGTTACAGGCATCATTCTTACTGGCATTAATATGCTCCTGGTATCTAATGCCATGAGTGGAGTAACTGACCTCAGAGAATTATCCATCCATGTTATCGAGATGGTGATAGAAGAAACTGATGTGGGTATTAGCTGGATTGTCAGGCTCTGTGCCCTGTTTACCACACTCGGTGCTTTGTTCCTTTACACTAATAAGAGAGTATTGTCCTGCCTGCTGATGACGATGAGTGGGGGCGTGGCGCTGGCTACACTTGCCTGGGGAGGACACGCCGTTATGCATGACGGTCTGCATTACTATCTCCATTTACTGAGCGATCTGACCCATCTCGGCGCTGCAGGTGCCTGGACAGGTGCTCTGGTTGCATTTGCTATCCTGCTGATGCGCAGAAACGAGCATAATGCACAGAGCGTCATTGTGATATCTGACTCCCTGGCAAAATTTGCCACGGCAGGAACGGTGATTGTTGTAGCCCTGATCCTGAGTGCGCTGGTCAACTATCTGTATATTGCTGAGGGTAACTTAACTCCCTTATTCAACAGTTCCTGGGGGAGGATATTGCTTGCCAAGACGGCTCTGTTTGTTCTGATGCTTCTTCTGGCTGCAGCAAACCGGTTTCACCTGGGTCCCCGGCTTGAAGTTATGGTCAGGGAAGGGAATTATGATCGCAGCGTTGCCCTGATGCGAAACAGCATCCTGACAGAATTCGTTGTTGCGATTATCATTCTGGGCGCCGTAGCGTGGCTTGGAATGCTTGCTCCGTCTCAGATCAGCTAGGGGACAGCCAAAGCTCATGCGTGAGATTTTTACTTTCATATCAGCGAGTTGACCATGCAGCGTATTTTAATCGTTGAAGACGAACAAAAAACAGGTCGTTACCTGCAGCAGGGACTGGTTGAGGAAGGCTATCAGGCCGATCTCTTTAATAATGGCCGCGATGGTCTCGGGGCCGCGTCGAAGGGACAGTATGATTTGATAATACTGGACGTGATGCTGCCTTTCCTCGACGGGTGGCAAATCATCAGCGCACTGAGGGAGTCCGGGCACGAAGAACCGGTCCTGTTTTTAACCGCAAAGGACAACGTGCGGGACAAAGTGAAAGGACTGGAGCTTGGCGCAGATGACTACCTGATTAAGCCCTTTGATTTTACGGAGCTGGTTGCACGTGTAAGAACCCTACTGCGCCGGGCACGCTCGCAGGCCGCAACAGTCTGCACCATCGCCGATATGACCGTTGATATGGTGCGCCGGACCGTGATCCGTTCGGGGAAGAAGATCCATCTCACCGGTAAAGAATACGTTCTGCTTGAGTTGCTGCTGCAACGCACCGGAGAAGTGTTACCCAGGAGTCTTATCTCGTCCCTGGTCTGGAACATGAATTTTGACAGTGATACGAATGTGATTGATGTCGCCGTGAGACGTCTGAGAAGTAAAATTGATGATGACTTTGAGCCAAAACTGATCCATACCGTTCGCGGTGCCGGATATGTCCTGGAGATCAGAGAAGAGTGAGGTTCAAAATTTCCCTGACCACACGCCTGAGCCTGATTTTTTCTGCGGTGATGCTTACGGTATGGTGGTTATCAAGTTTTATCCTGATTAGCACCCTGAATGGCTATTTCGATAATCAGGACCGCGATTTTCTGACAGGTAAACTTCAGCTCACCGAAGAGTTTCTTAAAACAGAGACGTTCAGGAACAAAACGGATATTAAGTCATTATCAGAAAAAATAAACGATGCGATGGTGGGGCACAATGGCTTATTCATTTCTATAAAAAACATGGAAAATGAAAAAATTGTTGAACTCTATGCCAAAAATTCTGTTGTTCCAGCGGTCCTGCTTAATAAGTCGGGTGATATTCTCGACTATATGATCCAGACGGAAGAAAATAACACCGTGTACCGCAGTATCTCGCGGCGGGTTGCCGTGACGCCGGAACAGGGTAAAAGCAAACATGTCATCATTACGGTTGCCACGGATACTGGGTATCACACCCTGTTTATGGACAAACTCAGTACCTGGCTGTTCTGGTTCAATATCGGTCTGGTCTTTATTTCTGTTTTTCTGGGCTGGCTGACCACACGTATTGGTCTGAAACCGCTACGGGAAATGACCAGTCTGGCTTCCTCCATGACCGTACACAGCCTGGATCAGCGTCTAAATCCCGATCTGGCTCCGCCGGAAATCTCTGAGACCATGCAGGAGTTCAATAATATGTTTGATCGCCTGGAGGGGGCATTCCGGAAACTGTCAGATTTCTCGTCTGACATCGCGCATGAGCTGCGCACACCAGTCAGTAATCTGATGATGCAGACGCAGTTTGCACTGGCTAAGGAAAGGGATGTTTCGCATTACCGCGAAATTTTATTCGCTAACCTGGAAGAACTGAAAAGGTTGTCACGAATGACCAGTGACATGCTTTTTCTGGCACGTTCAGAGCATGGTCTGCTGCGGCTGGATAAACATGATGTGGATCTGGCAGCCGAACTGAATGAATTACGTGAGTTGTTCGAGCCCCTGGCAGACGAAACAGGAAAGACAATCACGGTTGAAGGAGAGGGCGTTGTTGCCGGAGACAGCGATATGCTCCGACGTGCTTTCAGTAACCTGCTTTCCAATGCAATCAAGTATTCTCCCGATAACACCTGTACAGCGATACACCTTGAGCGTGACAGTGACTGTGTGAACGTGATGATTACGAATACGATGTCCGGCCAGGTTCCCGCTAATCTGGAACGTTTGTTTGACCGGTTCTATCGCGCAGACTCATCAAGGTTCTACAACACGGAAGGCGCGGGGCTGGGATTATCAATTACAAGGTCGATCATTCATGCTCACGGCGGCGAGCTGTCAGCAGAACAGCAGGGGCGGGAAATTGTGTTCAGTGTGCGTCTGTTAATGGATTAATACCGTTATTCAGGAGAAACCCGGAAGGTGACAAAAATGTCATCGTTCAGTCACGCGATAAACAGAGGCGGTTTTTTATAATCAGCCATAAATCAGGACAGCGTGATAATTCAATCGCCCGGTTCCTGGCGTGATGATCAACCAGCCCTGAGATCAAATGCTTTCTCTGTTATAAGCATTGATTGTTCGGGTATGAAAACACCGGAGACCCAACCATGAAAAAGATCCTTGTATCCTTTATTGCCATGATGGCTGTCGCTTCATCTGCCTGGGCTGCAGAGACAATGAACATGCATGACCAGGTAAATAATGCCCAGGCGCCTGCCCATCAGATGCAATCATCCGCTGAAAAAAGTGCAGTTCAGGGGGAGAGCATGAAAATGATGGATATGAGCGGTCACGATCAGGCCGCAATGTCCCATGAAATGATGCAAAACGGCAATTCTGCCGCCCATCAGGACATGGCTGAAATGCATAAAAAAATGATGAAAGCCAAACCTGAGAACACCCAAGAAACTGCTAAGCCATTTTCCGAAATGAGCGAGCATGAGAAAGCCGCTGTTGTGCATGAGAAGGCGAATAATGGCCAGTCTTCCGTTATTCATCAGCAACAGGCGGAAAAGCATCGCAGCCAGATCACCCAGAATTAACCCGCAGCTCCACTTGTCAGACCCTCATTTGACGCCGAAGTCACTGGCTTACGCTCCCGTCCGGGAGCGTTTTTTTTATAAGCGAAATGAATAATAATGAAAGAGTCCATACACAATGTTTTTTTGGTCATGTCGACCTCACAATTAACTTATATTGTTTGAGAATCCTGTTCCCCGGTCATCTCCAGGGTGCATGTCGCGCCGTATCCTGAGACTGGCTGAGAATACGAATGACCGTAACCATAGAATGTGATGATACAAAATAGATCGTATGCCGGTTCTACCGGCAGTGTGCAGATATCGTCTCCCAGCTCTGCACAATGCGTGCCGATATCATGCATGGCCAGCACATCAAATACTGCAGCTATACGACCGATCTATGCATCCGCCTGAACAACCCCGATCTGTCTGAAGCTGAAGTCCCAGATGGCCTCCAGATCCTCTTCTGCTTTGGGTGTCAGCTCAATCTCTTTCATTTGCCACCCTGGCCCTGACATTCCTCAGGAATGCATTCTTGTTCCATGGTTTCGCCTCGCCGCTGCTGATCCCTTCGGCCAGCAGATCGCGCAGTTCCTGAAGTCTGGATTCAGCCTGCTTTTCATGCAGCTCATCACCCACGTCCACCGTCATCGTACGAGCCATAACCCCTCCATATCTTAATGTAAGATTTATTCTTACATCATTAAATCAGCTTACTACGCTGCTTCCATCTCCGGCATTTTTTCAAAACAGCCCTGCTGCAGTCTGGAGATCCGACTTAGCATCTTTTCGGATCTGCACGGCGGGAAACCTGCCATTGATATGATAATCGTCCTAAACACATAAAATCATTCTTGATGTGATATTTATCATAAATCACAATATAATATCTGATATGATGTTTGCTCAATGCGATATAAATCATTCGAGGTATGATTTTTTACCTAACCGGACATTATCAGATGGAGCGTGCAGGATGGATGAGAAAGAAGTGAATTTTTCACTCAGCTATGAGCAGCTGACCCGGATAGCGGAAGAGCGTATCCGTGAGTGCAATCTGGACAGCCAGGGCGCGATTTACATCAGCGAGTCAGCCAAGGCCGGTGCCGTGCTGAGCTATTGGTATGAACTGGCCATAAATGGCTATGCCTCAGTGAATGCCATAAAGAGGCAAGAGCTCATAGACGCCGATCACCTGCGCCTCAGAAAACTCATCTGGCCGGAGGCGGACAAGCAATGACTCAGGCGCGCCGACCATCGCCGCTGCAGCGGCGGGTGCTGATTGTGCTGGCCGCCCTCGATGCGAAACGGCCGGGCCCGGTGGCGACGCGGGATATCGAGCGGGTGCTGGAGCAGGGCGGGGACGCCCCGGTGTACGGGCCGAACCTGCGCGCCTCCTGCCGGCGCATGGAAGCCGCGGGCTGGCTGCGCACCCTGCGCGCCCCGAACCTGCAGCTGGCCGTCGAGCTGACGCAGGACGGTCGCTGCATTGCAGAACCGCTCTTCCAGGCAGAACGCGAGGCTGAAACGGCACGAAAACGACTGACAGACGTCCGGCGTCTGCCGTTACGCCAGACGGCTGCCGGTGACGCGGTGGAGCTGCAGCTGGATGACGGCCATTACACCATCAGGGAAGCGGCCTACGTGATCCGTCTGGACGGTACCACCTGCCTGCAGCTGACGGATGCCGGCGGCATACGCCGGATAAAAGAGGGCGATCCCCTGCAGGTGGCCAGCTGGTATCAGGCCTGTTTTGATGCAGGCCTGCCGGTCACCGTCCAGGTGAATGAGAGCCGGGACTGATCGCCACCACACAAGGAACAGGAGCATAAAATGAAAGTCACTGAACCCGGGCTGAATAAGCTGATCGATAACCTGAACACCCTGATTTGCGAGGACAGCCTGCTCACGCGCCAGGAGCGTGAAACGCTGGTACTGGCCGTCGCCGCTATCGGCGCCATGAAAGCGCGCGTCGGCTTGAAAAAAGGCGATGCGCCGACCGTTGCCAGACGGGAAAAAAGGGAGAAAAAAGACCGCCAGTCTGATCCGCGGTTCCCGCGAGCCGGTCATCCCTGGCAGGAAGACGAAAAAACCTTTCTGAGTGATGCGCTCGATTCGGTACCGGACGAAGAGATTGGCAGGCATCTTTTCTGGCTGTCCGAGAAACTGGGCAGAACGCCTTTCAGTGTTGCTTTCCAGATCGCGGCAATCAGGGAGTTGCAGGACGGCTGGGAGGAGCAGTTCAGGGAGATTTCGGATAACATTCGCTTGTCCGGCCTGAGCATCAGTGATTATCTGAAGCAGAACGGCACGGACCTGAACGCCTGAATGCCATTTTCGTTACAGACAAATTATATAACTGAGGGCAGTGATGAAAACAGCGGTATGGGTGGTGGTGTATTTCGCGATGTGTTTTCTGCTTTTCACAGGATGGATGTTCGCCTTTGCGCAGTATACGCCCTATAACGGGCAGGAACACGCGTTTTCTCTGACGTATCTGCTTAATTTATTTTTTCTTCATGTTGTGATGGTACCTTACTACGAGTTTATTCAGACTGAAACATACAGCAATGCATTAATGAGTGTGGCAGATGAATCCGGTCAGATGATACGTTTTCATCACGTAGTGCCTGTTCTCTGGATATATAGTCTGTCCGCACTCTTAACTTTTGTGGTTTACATTACATATGCAAAATGGTTCACTCATAACCGACTGAAAGAAAAGCATCTTCCAGAATGATATTACCGGGACACCTCAGGATATAAATTAATGACGAAACAGGAATGGATTTTACGACTACGCCGCTGTACATCACAGGAAACTCTGGAAAGGATAATAGAAAAAAATAAATATTCCCTGACGGATGACGAACTTGAGCACTTTAATGCCGCAGTGGATCACCGGCTGGCGGAAATGGCAATGGGGAAGTTTTATGATAAAATACCTGCAGGCGTCTGGAAATATGTTAAATAATACAGCCAGCATCAGTCTGTTCGCAGTTATCTCACCTGGAGCGCAATCATGAATATGATATTTGAACTGATTGGATTGTTACTGGTAGTCGGATGCGCATTCTTCACCACTTTTTTCTTAGCCGCAGTAGCAGGCACTATGGTAGTTATTCTTGGATGGGGAATTTCTATTGTCACCCCGAAGGTGGTTACCTGTACTAATGATTGCATCACTACTGTTTTTGATGCCAAACCCTTTGGCTGGCTTCTGATTGTGTTTTCATTAACCATGATGTTCTTTATTATCAGGGGTATGATTAAACGTTAGATTGCCTTTAGTGTGTAGTTAAATCATCATCACAACAGCGTTAATCTGAAACTGATATTGCCGGAGGGGATCATCATGACGGGAAGAGGCATTAACACAGTACGTATCGGTGATGAAGTGAAGCACATCGCCGAGCTCGATGCACTAACACTCATGCATGAATGGTCAAAGCTTAAAAAAGAAAATGCAGACCTGTATGACTATAACCGTCAGGTTAACCGGGGGTGGCGCGGTTTTATTCTTCGCCTGATGGGTATCCATTTGCCTGAAAAAAAACGTGTTTGTCTTTATGGCATTAATGCCAGAAAAGAATCCATCTATCCCGACTGAAGCCGTGCTGGCAGTGATAGTGAGCAGGCCATTGCAGAAGAATAGCTGTAATTTGACGCTAAGTTACTGATATTTAACATAAAACGCATTATCGACACTTTGAGATGTGTAGCATTTGCTATACGTTCGTGTTGTGTTATTCTTGTATACCAATTGCTATACAGGAGAGGTGTGTATGAAATCAGATGTTCAACTCAACCTAAGAGCTAAAGAGTCTCAGAGAGCACTCATCGATGCCGCTGCAGAGATCCTTCATAAATCGCGAACCGACTTTATCCTAGAGATTGCCTGCAAGGCTGCGGAGAATGTGATCCTTGATCGCCGTGTTTTCAATTTTAACGACGAACAGTATGCAGAGTTCATCGATATGCTCGATGCGCCAGTCGAGGATGATTCCGCCATTAATAAACTACTGGCAAGGAAACCTCAGTGGGACGTATAACCGCGCCCGAGCCGTTATCCAGCGCTCATCAGCTGGCTGAGTTCGTCAGTGGAGAGACAGTCCTCGATGAATGGCTAAAACAGAGAGGTTTAAAAAATCAAGCTCTTGGCGCTGCCCGAACGTTCGTTGTTTGCAAGAAGGGTACGAAGAAAGTAGCTGGTTTTTACTCTTTGGCCACCGGTAGCGTTAACCATACGGAAGCTACAGGCAGTCTTCGGCGTAACATGCCAGATCCTATACCGGTGATTATACTCGCTCGCCTGGCGGTAGATGTCTCATTGCACGGAAAAGGGGTTGGTGCCGATTTACTCCACGATGCAGTTCTACGGTGTTATCGCGTAGCTGAGAACATTGGCGTTCGTGCGATAATGGTTCATGCGCTTACTGAAGAAGCCAAAGGTTTCTATGCTCACCATGGATTTAAGGCATCACAAACTCATGAGAGGACTCTGTTTCTAAAGCTTCCATGACTGGTTGCTGGAGTGGGAAAGTAGCAGGCCACTGCCTCAACATATTGATTTTTATTTCGTTTATTATTGAATTTAACTATTCTGGGTTTGAGGGAAATACATAATTAAATTTATAATCAAAAAGTTCGCAACCCACTGTAATAAAATAATTTTTTCTCATAGAGCAATCAAAGCATGCACTTATGAACTAAGTTTTGGTTCATAACTGTGCAAGTAGCCGAACACAAATCATACGAATTTTCTACCATTGGTTCATGAACTTGTTTTTCTGATTTTGTGATGAGCATCAGGTTTTAGTATTCAGTTATTATACCTTTTAGTTGGTAACCGAATGTGTACTGAAAAATCCAATAAAATTCCTTAAGTATGCGAGCGTGATAATGGCACTGACCCCGGATCCAATACGCTACCTCTATCAATATGAACCAGGCGAACCTGTGTCACATGCATTGTCCGAGCTACGATTTAATGATCATGGTCTACTCAGTATTGATGCTAACGAACGGTCCATTACCTTTCGCTTTGCGATGTACCTCCAGCTATCTTTCCCCGGTTGGAATGTAGATTGCGAATATAACCGGGATGGTGTAGAACCTAAACGGCTCAGACATTTGGAGCTTTATCCAGACAGCGAAGACGTTGAAGCAAAGACAGTATTTCCTGATGTGATCGTGCATCGGCGAGGTACACAACAGAATCATCTGGTCTTAAAATTCAAAAAATCAACGAGTCGCGTAGATAGACGAATCGATCTACTGAAACTTCAAGGTTATAAGTAGCAGCTTGGCTACGAGCACGCTTTGTTTGTGGAGGTCGGTACTGAAGGACAATCGATTATCACGGCGCTCGAGTGGGTCTGAAAGGTGATAAAAAGATAATTTATGATACGTATTCCATTATTCAACTCTCAGCACCTTGAGGCCGCCTGTCGCGTTCTTGCTGATACCGAACGTGGCTTGAGTGGGTCGCAGATCGAGCGACTTCTACAAGAAATCAAAGTTGCCGACACATCGCCAAGCATGACAAAATGGAAACGGCTGTATAATGCGCTCGTAGGTGCGCAGAACCAATATCAGGTCGGCAACCATCTCATCATGTTCATTAACCGTGCGATGAACCCGGTAAATTACGCTCGTGATCCAGCAGTATTTACCTGGAGGCGTGATGAACTCAATGTTGTCCTAGCTTTTTCCGGCTTTTATGTCCGTGAAGATGGTAAGGTCACGAACGCCACTAAAGCAACAACACTCGATTCTGCCCGAGCCCGCGCCGGGCGACTTAAGGCTGCACTCGAAAGCCGTGCTGTGCATGCAGAAGTTTTGAACTATTGTCGTGCAGAACTTCTGGACGAAAACTATTTTCATGCCGTCTTCGAGGCGACGAAAGGGGTTGCGGAACGTATTCGTCACTTGTCTGGGTTGAGCGGCGATGGTGCCGACTTGGTGAACAAGGCATTTACCGGACAACAACCAGTTCTGTCCTTGGGACCGCTCTCTACCGACTCAGAAAAGAGCGAACAAAAAGGTTTTGCGAATTTACTCATTGGTCTATTCGGCGCTGTGCGCAATCCACTAGCCCATTCGCCTAAGAAGAATTGGCCCATGTCTGAACTGGATGCGCTGGACATCCTTACGTTGGTTTCGCTTATTCATCGCAAGCTGGATGGCACACAGAAAAAAAGGTAGCGAGGAGATTCCCTTACTTAACGCTATCCTCAAAAAGACAAGACTCGAAGTTGTTTGCGAATTAAGGAGTAGGGTATGGTCCCGTTCTATGATTGGTGCGACTCGGCCGACATGCCATTAGGTAATCACCACGTTCGTGTCATGACGGGCCGACTAGGAGATATTGCGACTGGCATTCAGATGACAGCTAGGGCTATCCCCGCCCACTACACTACAGAGGCGCGGATTGCGACCGCTCTTGCGAAGTTGGGTAAGACAGCGGCTGCTCATATGCTCAGCGATCTCCTTCCGCAAACGGCGCAAATTAGATCGGGTGACCTTGGCGAGATCTATGCTACAGAATGGATCGAAGCGTACAGCGGTTATCGCGCGCCTATCAAACGACTGCGCTGGAAGGATCATAGGAATATGGCAATGCGCGGCGATGATGTCATCGGTATGCTTCTCGACGCTGAAACACAGCGACTCAGCTTCCTGAAAACAGAAGCTAAAAGCCGTATTAACTTGCGCGCTCAAACGCTTGATGAGGCTCGGAGCGGCTTAGATAAGGATAACGGCCTTCCCTCGTCGCATGCATTATCTTTTATCTCGGCCAGACTTATGGAGATAGGCACCAATGCACCGCTCGTAGACGCAATCGACGAAGCGCTCTACCGGCACGGTATCCCGCCCGAGAGTGTTAAACATCTACTCTTCACGTTTTCAGGTAACCCCCCACAGGCGCTACTAACGCAGGCGCTACAGGCTTATCCTGGTCCGATTGGCCAATGGGGTGTCGGTTTGCACATCGACAACCATGCTGCTTTTGTCGGAGCTGTCTACGATCGAGTAATTGCAGATGCCAACAACCCCTGATGCTATCATTGCTGCTATAACTGACGCGGCGACGGTCGGCTTTCGCGGCAGGCTCATTGCACGAGGTCAGGCACGTGCAATGATCTGGCGTAACGGTGTTCTTCCTCCTGGTGCGCCGGATTTCTCGGCTCAACTCAGCTTCGATCTTCACAGTTACGCGTATGGTTTGCTTGGACTAGGTCTGCGCCTTTTAGAGTCAGATGGCGACCCGAATCAAGCACGGATCGCATTCGAACAGGCGGCGACAGCGCTTGAGTCGGTCATGGCCAACGGCAATCGCGAAGAAGCTGATCGCGATTTCCATTTCCTCCTTGCTGCTGCCAGTTATCACCTCGCGCACCTTTCTGCCCGGGCATATTCCCTCCTCGCAATTGTGGCCGATGAAGCAAATTTCTCGCCGATCGAGCATGCGCTCACTCTGTTGATACGCCGAGATATCAATTCGCTGCGTACACGCGTATATACCTTTCGTCTCGATGGTCGTGGATCTGATGCGACCATTACGACATTCTTACAGCAGCACCTCACCGAGTCCATCGTTGCCGATGCGGCGGAACGAGATGGAAAGGACTTTCTTTTCGAAGGCCTGAATCTCGCACTGACAGATGTTTTCTTCGGTGCCTTTTCGATGTTCCTGCTCGCCCTAGATCGCGGTGAATATACTCTTCTCGAAAGAGCGATCGCCCAGCTTCGTGAAAACCTCGATATCTGCGGGGAGCTGAACCTTATACCGCAATGGTGGGTGCACCGGATTGCTATCCATCTGCTTAACGATTTCTGGTCGAACACCTTCCACGAAAAAGTTCCGCTGCTTCCCGCTGGCGGCGTTGCCCCTTCGTGGCCTGTCCTTCGTGAACTCTTCATTGGCTTGCTCGCTCGACGCCCAAGGGCAGAGGTCGATTTGTGGCCGTCGCAGATTGAAGCGGCATCGCGAGCTGTCAACCAGACTGACAACCTCGTTGTTTCGTTGCCGACCAGCGCAGGTAAGACCCGCATCGCTGAATTGTCTATTCTGAGATGTTTAGCCGGTGGGCGGCGTGCCATTGTCGTAACCCCGCTTCGCGCTCTATCAGCGCAAACCGAAGCCACACTTCAGCGTACCTTCGGGCCTCTCGGCAAGACCATTTCTGCCCTTTATGGCAGCATCGGGGTGTCCGGCTTCGACGAAGATGCCATCCGCGGGCGTGATATTGTTGTCGCAACCCCAGAGAAGCTCGATTTCGCCTTGAGGAACGATCCGTCACTGCTCGACGATGTGGGCTTGCTCGTTTTCGATGAGGGCCATATGATTGGTTCAGGTGAGCGCGAAGTTCGTTACGAGGTTCAGATTCAGCGCCTCTTACGTCGTCAGGACGCAGATCAACGCCGCATAGTCTGTCTATCGGCAATTCTTCCGGACGGAGATCAAATGGAAGACTTCTCGGCGTGGCTACGGCGCGATCAACCGGGAGGTCCCATTAAGAACGATTGGCGCCCGACGCGTTTGCGGTTCGGCGAGGTCACTTGGAATTCACCGACAGCGCGCCTAAATCTTCGCGTTGGTGAGGAAAGGCCATTTGTGCCCAGATTTCTCACTGGTGCGGCACCGCCGCTGTTCGTACCACCGAAGAAGCGTCGCAACCGACTCTTTCCGGACAATCAGCAGGAGTTGAGCCTTGCAACTGCATGGCGTCTAGTCAGAGATGGTCAGACAGTGTTGATCTATTGCCCAGAGCGCCGCAGCGTCGAACCATTTGCCAAGGTCATCGTTGACTTACACTCGCGCGGTGCACTCGAGTCTTTGCTAACAGTCGAATTGACCACTTTGCAGATCGCTATTGCACTCGGTGAGGAATGGCTTGGGACAGACAGCTATATTCTGAAATGCCTTCGGCTTGGTGTGGCTCTTCACCATGGTGCCTTGCCGACAGCTTATCGCAAGGAAATCGAGCGCCTTCTGCGAGAAGGTATACTCAAGGTCACGATCTCATCGCCGACTCTGGCGCAGGGACTCAATCTCTCGGCGACAGCGGTTGTCATGCACTCGCTCTACCGGCACGGTGAATTGATCAAGGTTTCGGAATTCAAGAATGTCATCGGCCGCGCAGGCCGTGCTTATATTGATGTAGAAGGCCTTGTTCTCTATCCCATCTTTGAAGATGTGAATAACAGGAAGCACAACAAATGGGTCAATCTGATAGAAGACCACGGTGCTCGTGAGATGGAAAGCGGGCTCATCCAGCTCATCTTCTCGCTGCTGAGCCGCATGCACTCCCGCATTGGCGGTAATCTCGACCGTTTGATCGACTATGTTATCAATAATGCTGCTGCATGGGTCTTCCCAGAGGTTGCCGGTGAAAAGGTTGATGAGCGAGAGCAGGCGCTGAAAGAGTGGGATCGCCATATGGCGACACTAGATACCGCCATTCTCAGTCTCATTGGTGAGGCCGATGTACCCGATGATCAGATCGAGACCGCTCTCGATAATATTCTCCAATCTTCACTCTGGCAACGCCGCCTGCTGCGTGTTAACGACGAATCACGGGCTGCCTATCGCACCGCGCTGTTTACTCGGAGCCGTTATATCTGGGCGAATTCGACTGCCGTCACACGGCGTGGCTATTTTCTGGCTGGGCTTGGCCTTGAAGCTGGACATGCACTGGATGCAATTGCACCGGAGGCGAACAATCTTCTCATGCAAGCTAATGCAGCCTTGGTTGTATCAGATCATGAGGCTGCAATCACTGCGATCACAGAAATCGCCGAACGCGTGTTCACCTTTTATCCGTTTGAACCAGACACACTCCCGGCGAATTGGCGTGAAATCCTCAGAGGTTGGCTGCTTGGGCATCCGTTGGCAATGATGATCGCCGGAGAGGAGGTAGATGCATTGCAATTTATTGAGGGCGGTCTGGGCTACCGTCTTCCTTGGGCTATGGAGGCGTTGCGGGTACGTGCCGCCGCCAACGGTGATACCGTTGGCATGCCTGCACTAGCGTTGGAAGACTATGAACTCGGCCTTGCTGTTCCAGCTGTCGAAACGGGGACGATGAACCGCTCAGCCTCAATACTGATCCAGGCGGGTTTTAATTCACGACTGGCGGCCATCAAGGCCGTCACCGATACGGCTGCTAACTTCACGAACGGGGCGGAATTGCACGATTGGTTGCGTTCACCTGGTCTCGCTGTCTATTCGGCACAACCAAACTGGCCAACGGTCGAAGCTAGGACTATATGGCTCGAATTCATCCAGGAATTTGCTCCGTCAGACAACCTTTCTTGGGCGCGGCGAGATTATCTTGGAAACGTCAATTGGTTCGATGTTCCGGCGCTCCCCGGAACTCCAGTCGGTCTCTTTCATTGGAACGGACAACCGCTAGTGCTTGCACCAGATGGGCACGCGATTGGTCTGCTACAACACCCTCTTAACCTTAATCGGCGAGGTCTTGTGCGAGCGACGGTCGCTATGAATAACGGCCAGATCAATCTGAGCTATCTCGGCCCTGATGATTTGTGGGTAGTGGCGAAGCCACATTAAGATACACTGCTATAAAGGAATTAGCTGGGGATCCCAGTGGTAGATCACGGTTTTCACTATAGGTTTCAAACACGATAGGATTTAAACTTTAAACCACTCCACCCATAACCGCGCTATCTTGCCATTTTTCACGAGAGCCGACGTTGCAACTGCTGGGATAATGCGGTGGCCGAATCGTACTTCAGTTCGCTGAAAAAAGTACGGATCAGGAAACGCATCTATATAACCCAGTATATGGCCCGGGCGGATATCTTCGATTACATTGAAGTGTTCTACACGGGGTGAGTTTGGATATCGAAAATTATTGTACGTTAAGGTATTTTTTGTACTCTAGGGCTACGGTAAGGGAGATTGACCACGTTGACAGGCAACTTTGAGCATGAAGCGGTCATACACTCCATAACGGCTGTCGGGAACCAGAAATTCTAAAAAATATTCGACCTGAACCTTTAATGTTCAGGTCGAATTACAAAGTTTTCAGAGAAAGAGGGTTTTAACACATTATTGAATAATGCCTGTCATGCCGTGATAGCCCATATATATCCCCACAAGAGCTATCAGCACGCTTGAGAAGTACGGAGCACGACGCGCCAGCGTATCAAATCCGCTCCAGCGTTTGGTTGCCTGGCGAACGCTGAACGCCGCAGCCGCGCCCACCGAAACCAGCGTAATGGCTAAGCCAATACTGAAGCACAGCACCAGGGCAGCACCAAGCGTAAACTCTTTCACCTGAATGCAGAGCAGCAAAACGGTAATGGCTGCCGGGCAAGGGATTAACCCGCCGGTCAGGCCAAACAGGACTATCTGCCCGGTTGTGACCTTACGATTGGCAAAACGCTTTTTGATATCGTTCGCGTGCGCCTTTTCGTGCGCATCCTGATATTCCTGAGAATTCACGTCCAGACCTTCCAGAGCCGAGTGGTCATGGTCGTGATCGTGGTCGTGCTCACGGAACGCTACGTCATAGTCATGCACATGGCCGCGATGACCCAGGGTTAAGCGGACATCGAAGCTGTGCGGTTCCGGGATCGGCTGGGTGGATTCCATAAAACCGTCTTTTTCAACAAAGTCGAACACCTGTGAAAAAGTACCCGGGCCACGGTTGGTCACCAGCGAAATATCCCGCGCTTCCCATTTTTTGCCGCTGAGCGTGTGTAAACGCCAGTGAGGCAGCTGGCCTTCCTCAAAGATTGAGAGTTCAACGCTGCCGTGACCGGTATCGATGACGCGTGTTTCATCGTGATGGTGGCCGTGGGAATGCTCCTGTTCCTGCTCCATCTTCCACAACTTTTCGCCGCGCCAGGTGCGCCAGAACATCCATGCGGCAGTGGCGATAATAATGACCGCAGAAATCAACTGGAACCAGGGCTCTGCAGATTCAGCGGTAAACTTGCGGCTGATATACATTCCACCCAGAGCAATCAACCAGACAACCGAAGTGTGGGAAAGGGTGGCAGCAAGCCCCAGCAGAACAGCCTGCTTAACGGTTCCCCGGACAGCCACGATAAAAGCGGCCATCATCGTTTTGGAATGACCCGGTTCGAGCCCGTGGAGCGCACCCAGTAAAATAGCGCTGGGAATAAACAGCCAGGCGTTAGCCACGCCTTGCTGCAACAGAGCGGAAAAATCAGTCATGTTTCACTTGCCTTAAAGATATTTGGTGATCTCTTTAAATTCGTTAAGCGTCGTGTCAGACCCGCCATGATCGGCGTGAAGGGCATCCTCCAGACAGTGATCGAGATGGTCGTGAATGAGCGTACGCTTGGCGTTTGTTATCGCCTTTTCCACAGCATAAAGTTGCTGGGCGATATCCAGACAGGCTTTTTCGTCTTCAAGCATCTGGATGGTGCTTTTCAGGTGCCCGGCGGCACGTTTAAGTCTTTTTATAATGTCGGGGTGTGAAGCGTGAACAGTCATTTTTATCCTCTCCGGGTGGAGGGGATAAGATAATGTGTATCAACGTAAGGATCACACTTTTTATCGGTTTATCCTCTCCTGATAGTACGAACGTTGGGTAATTATTTTTTTCGCTTCGGCCATGAGGGATGTTCGTCATCAATAACGAAATCATGCTCATGGGTTATTTCGGTTTTCGCTTCAGCATCCTGATGGCTGTGCAACTGCGAATACACTTCGTGTTCCGGACGCCAGATCAGCACGGCGGTTAAAAGAGAGAGCGCCGCCACAAGGGTAAGCGCAATAAAAGAAGCCTGAGTTCCCCAGGTTGCCCCTACCCATCCGGCCAGCGGATAGGTAACCAGCCAGCAGGAATGTGACAGGGCAAACTGCGCGGCAAACAGAGCAGGCCTGTCTTCCTGTGTTGATGAGCGGCGTAATAAACGCCCGGATGGCGTCTGGGAAAGCGAGTAGCCAACGCCCAGCAAAGCCCAGAGCGCGACCAGCGTAAAATAATCCTTAAGTAAAATACCCAGTCCAAGGCCAACGACCAGTAAAGCGGTTCCGACCATCATTGGCAGCCGGTCACTCATTTTGTCGAGAAGACGCGGAAGTATCAGCGCCGATATCATCGACCCCACGCCAAAGAACGCCAGCGCAATCGCGGTGGAACGCTGTGAGAAACCAAAGTCGGCCTGCACCAGAACCACGGTGTTGACGATCACCATCGCGCTGGCCGCTGCAACGGCCATATTCAGCGCCAGCAACCCCCGCAGCCTTGGTGTTTTCAGGAAGATACGCATCCCGCGCGTGGTTTTGTCGTAAATAGTGCGATGAACGGCCAGCGCCTGCATTTTGGGCAAGGTGACGGAGACAACCAGAATGGCGGAAGCGAGAAAACCGACGGCGGTGCCTGCGAACAGGTTGTGGAAACTCATCACCGTCAGCAGCGCGGCCGCCAGCATGGGGCTGATGACGCTTTCAAGATCGTAGGCCAGCCGGGAGAGCGAGAGCGCCCGGGTGTAGTCACGCTCGTCCGGGAGGATATCAGGAATCGTGGCCTGGAAAGTTGGCGTAAACGCGGCTGATGCCGATTGCAGAATGAAAATGAGGATATAAATTTCCCAGATTTGGGTCACGAAAGGCAGTGCAAAGGCTACCAGAGCACGCACCAGATCCAGCGTAACCAGCATCGTGCGGCGGGGAAATTTATCAGCGAAGGCGGCGGCAACCGGGGCGACCAGAATATAAGCACTCATTTTAATCGCCAGCGCCGTTCCCAGAACTGCCCCGGCCCTGTCGCCCGCCAGATCATAGGCCAGCAGGCCCAGCGCAACGGTCGCCAGACCGGTACCGATAAGGGCAATTATTTGCGCCATAAACAGGTGGCGGTATGTACGATCAGAAAGAATGCTTAGCATCAGAAACTCTCCTGGCTTTCCACATCCCCCCGGGGGGGATGTGGAAAGAGTAGAGAATAGCGGTGTGCCTGGCAAGCGGTATTACATTTTAGTGGCTCTCTTTTTGGATGGCCCCCCATTGTTATATGCATATAAGAAATTATGCGTAGTAAATTCTACATAATGTATTAATCTCTACATCATGAAACTACATATTCTTATCCTGACGCTGCCCACTCAGCAGGCCACGTTGCGTATGCGTGTCTGGCGGGCATTAAAAAACACCGGTGCCGCCATGCTGCGCGACGGCGTTTATCTGTTGCCTGAAGCGCAACAGGGCCAGGAGATCTTTAACGATATAAGTCGTGAAATTCGCGATGAGGGGGGGGCGGCTTTTGTTTTTAACGCTGCAACGCCCGAAGAAGAGGAAATCCGCCCGTTATTCGACCGTTCTCAGCAGTACATGGTCCTGCTGGAAAGGCTACAGGTGTGTAAAAACGACCTGGATGAGGAAACCGCCGTCAGCCAGCTGAAGGTGGTGAGAAAACTTCGGCGCGAGCTGGATCGGATTGTGGCGATTGATTTCTTTCCTGGTGAAGCGCAGGCGCAGGCCGTCTTTAGCCTGACGGAACTGGAAGCAGGCATTAACAGGTTCATCTCTCCCGGTGAACCCCACGCCGTCAGCGGCGAACTGACACAACTGATGCCTGAGGATTTCCACAACCGGATCTGGGCAACCCGTCGCAGACCCTGGATTGACAGGCTTGCCAGCGCCTGGCTTATACGGCGTTTTATCGATCCTGATGCGCAGTTTCTCTGGCTTGAGGATGGCAATGATTGCCCGGCAACGGCGGTGGGGTTTGATTTTGATGGGGCGACCTTCAGCCACATCGATAATCGGGTGACCTTTGAAGTACTGATGGTCCGCTTCGGGCTGACGGGGGATGCCCTGAATGGTCTGGCAATGCTGGTACATTACCTTGATGTTGGCGGGGTTCAGCCTCCCGAAGCGGCTGGCGTTGAAAGTGTACTGGCAGGATTACGTGAAAGCATTACGGATGATGACACATTACTCGCAGCGGCCTGTTCGCTGTTTGATGGTCTGTTAACGACGTTTGAAATGAGGTCCGGCCATGATGAACAAAACGGAGTCGCTGACGCTGGCAGAGGAAAACGTTAAGCCCTCGCCGATCCCCCTGAAGGAGGCGTTCTGGTTCTGGCTCAAGCTGGGGTTTATCAGCTTTGGCGGGCCCGCCGGACAGATAGCTATCATGCACCAGGAGCTGGTCGAGAACCGGCGCTGGATCTCCGAGTCCCGTTTCCTTCACGCACTCAACTTCTGTATGGTGCTGCCCGGTCCGGAAGCGCAGCAGCTTGTGACCTATATCGGCTGGCTGATGCACAGAACGTGGGGCGGCGTCATCGCCGGGCTGTTATTTATCCTTCCTTCGCTTTTTATTCTTATCGCGTTGTCGTGGATCTATATCGCCTGGGGAGATGTCGCCATTATTGCCGGTATCTTTTACGGCATTAAACCCGCCGTTGCGGCAATCGTGCTGCAGGCGGCGCATCGCATCGGCTCCCGGGCGCTGAAGCACGGTGCCCACTGGGCCATAGCTGCTGCGGCTTTTGTGGCCGTTTTCGCCCTGAACGTTCCTTTCCCTGTCATCGTTATTTCAGCAGCGATAACTGGCTTTATCGGCGGACGCATCGCGCCGGAAAAATTTCACAGCGGCAGCGGGCATAACAAACAGGAGAACGCCGCCGGTGGTGCTGCGGTTATTGACGATCATACGCCCGTACCGGCGCATGCCCTGTTCAGCTGGGCGAAACTGTTAAGGATTGTGGTGGCGGGCGCAATGCTCTGGCTTATTCCCATGACGGTGCTGACGCTGGGGCTGGGCTGGGCGCATCCGGTGACGCAGATGAGCTGGTTCTTTACGAAGGCTGCGCTGCTTACCTTCGGTGGGGCCTACACCGTCCTGCCATACGTTTATCAGGGTGCTGTCGCCAATTTTGGCTGGCTGACTGCCGGGCAGATGATGGACGGGCTGGCGCTGGGAGAAACCACGCCCGGCCCGCTGATTATGGTGGTGACCTTTGTCGGATTTGTCGGTGGGTATACCCATGCCGTTTTTGGCGCGGATATGCTGTTTGTCGGTGGAGCCGTTGCCGCCTGTATGGTGACCTGGTTTACCTTTCTCCCGTCCTTCATTTTCGTGCTGGCAGGCGGGCCGTTTATCGAAACGACCCACAACAAGGCGGGTTTCACGGCACCGTTAACCGCCATCACGGCGGCCGTAGTGGGCGTCATTGTTAATCTGGGGCTGTTTTTTATCTGGCATACCATATGGCCGGAAGGCGCAAAGGGAGGGATCGATATCCCTGCCGCCCTGATTGCCGTCGCCGCTGCGTTTGCGCTTTTCAGATTAAAATGGAAGGTTACGCACGTTATTGCCCTGGCGGCTCTCGCCGGGCTGATACTACGCCTGACCGGGCTGTCGGCTGTGTGAAATGGGGCAGGTTATCCTGCCCCTGATTTATCAGATAACCCGTTTGATGTTCAGGTAGTCGCCGTTGGTATCAAGCTGGATCGTGATGGTCTCAGACCCACGATTTCGCCAGAACCAGCCATGTTTACCCTCGAACGCGGCCTGTAAAACGCCGTCTCCGGATGTGATCTGCCGGGCTTTACCATAGCCATGGTAGAAGCCTTTCGGGGCGTTGACCGGATCGCCGTGTGCATCCACGTTTACCGGCCCGGAACTGGTCCACTGATAGGTCACGCGGGCATCTTTACGCATTTCCAGTTTAACTTCGGCAGCTTCGTTAGGCTTCAGGGTGATGAGCATCTGATGACGTTGCGAGCCAGCCGCTGGTACTTCCGGCGCGCTCGTGGTCGCCGGAACGCTCAGCTCCGGGTAGGTGTTCTGCGTTATTGCCGGAGGATTATCCGGGATCGGTCGCTCATTAACCGGCGCAGCCAGCTGTCCTTGCTGAACAGCGCTGGCTTGATTATCGGCATCAGCCTCTTCGGCAAGCTGCGTTTTGATTTCTCCCATCTGCTTAAGCCCCAGTAAACGACCCATCCCAGTAGGATCAATGCCGTATTCCGAAGGCATAACGATGGTGATCAGCAGCATCAGCGCCACGATGGCGGCGAGGATTGTGGACTGCATCAGTTTGATGGCAGAAGGTAATTCTGCGCGTGTTGGTAAATCAGTGTTGTACATTGTTTTATCTCCCTCAGGCTAAAATGTAGCCACAAAGCTGGTAACTCATTAACAGGAATCCTGAGCTCATCATCACCACATTGGCGGTATAAGCGTGTCGGAAAAAGCTCGCCGTTTGCCGCCAGTAACTCATGACGATCAGGATGGCGCTCAGCGCGAGCAACTGGCCGATTTCAACGCCAATGTTGAAGGCAATCAGGTTGACGAACAGGCCATCGGGAGAGATTTCGAATTCTTTGATTTTGGTTGCCAGACCAAAACCGTGGAAGAATCCAAAGATGAGCGTCGCAAGCTTCGTGTTGGGCTGAACGCCAAACCAGCGCTGGAATGCCCCAAGGTTATCAAGCGCCTTATAGACCACGGACAGCCCGATAATGGCGTCGATGAGGTAAGCACTGACGCTGATATCAAAGAAGGTGCCGATGAGCAGCGTCGTCGAGTGCCCGATAGCGAACAGGCTGACGTACAGCCCGATATCGCGCATTTTGTAGAGGAAGAAAATCACCCCGAACAGAAACAGCAAGTGATCATAACCGGTCACCATGTGCTTCGCGCCAAGGTAGATAAACGGGATGATGTTAATCCCGGTGATCTCCTGGATGTACCCTTTGTCGCCTTCCGCCACGCCGTGGGCATACGCGCCCTGGCTGTAGAAAAGCAGTAGCAACAGGAAAAACAGACAAGCCGAACGCGCCTGAGCAGAAAGCAGGCCGGCGCTCAACCGGCCCTGTGTATCAAGGCTGGTATTCATAACAATCCTTACATGTTGAATAATAACGAATTAACAGAAGTTATTACGCAGAAAGGATTCTCGGAGGGCGTTCGGGGGTGGTCTGCGGCATTTGCAGTATTTGTTCTGAACTCAACGCAAACATTACCCGCATTCCCGGATTCCAGGCGTGCAGGGCAGTCAGAGCAAAGAGTTTATTCAGATCGTGGGAATGATCGGCATTGAGGTGATGCACGCTACCGTGGGAGTGAAACAGCAGTGGATCGTGCTCATTCAGTGGTTCATCGCTGTCGTGCTGATGTTCGCTGACGGTTGTTGTTTCCTGAATGTTGTATGCAGCCTGTGGTTTTACCATAAGCGAACTGCTCAGCACGGCAACTGCCATGATGATAAGCACGATTCTGGAAATGACTTCACGGCGAATAAACACGGTCAACGGCATCCTGATGATACAAAGTAACAACATGCGTAATGTATCCGCGCTGTGGACCTGATTGCAATAGCTCATTTTGGATTTGTTCTGATCTGAAAGACTACCAGTTTTATAATGTCCGTTTTTGGCACGCAGCGGACTTCATCAGGACGCCAGAGACCAAGGTCTAACTATTAGGCCATGACCGCAAATAAACAACGTGATTCAAGCTTTTCAGGAAGATTCATTATCTTTATAAAGCGCTTGTATCCGGCAAAAATTTAGATGAGGTCCTAAAGCTTCTTCATCCGTCATTCTGCATTTGGGCAACTATCACCAATCTTCACTCCTTGCCGGTAAATCAAACTCTTTTTCTACAAAATTTGAAGATCTTGCATCCGTTAAAATAGGCACAGAACTAAGCGACATCTCCACCCCTAAAATATTTAACACTTTGTATAGTCGCTGAAAACTTGCCTTTGAAGGATTTGCCTCAAGGCGAGCATAAGTCTGCTGAGTCACACCCAATCTAGCAGATAATTCTTTTTGAGTTAATCCTTTCGATTTACGAAAACCAATTAAAAGCGGGCGTAACTGGCTAAGAAGTTTAACTGGAAAAGCAGTATTCATAAGTAGGTGACCATGTTGATTAGTTTAAAATATGCTCGATGCTCTTAAAAAAACAGCCTGTAAGGAGTTTTTATACTTTACAGCTTATAAGGTGTAATGATGAACTCATTGTTTAATGAGTAGCAGTGTAAACTGAAAGGTTGCATCTGGAGTCGGCTGGGATTATATTTATTAAGGACTAGCATATAGTGGTGCGTGCTGTAAATCATCATTTTATGATGATTTATCAGTGCATGAGGGGAGAGGGTGACCTGCTCCCCGTTGATTAGTACACCCCGATGTTAGTAATGTCTTCATAAGCC
>OJXH01000041.1_pt1 | contig 59286 bp, 68 predicted proteins | sample 1600621 | NCBI WGS metagenome assembly OJXH01 (sample SAMN04436989, study PRJEB24849) | human gut metagenome | biome: human gut; feature: NICU; material: stool | host: Homo sapiens | place: USA: Saint Louis, MO | collected 2013-03-12
CGGACATCGTTAACTTAAGATACAAAAGCTGTTCGGAGATGGAGGGTCAAGATCATTGAAGAACTGGCTCATCAACGGGACCTGGCAGAACTGGTTGTTCGACTGGTGCCCATTTTGCTGGCCGGGTGCCATTTTATACTCCCTTAACGTAAAAAACTGGTAAGCCTGAGGGCAAAAGACTAGCGCGCCAAAAGGAAATGTCACCGGATGCCGCGTCAGCGGCATGGAGGCGCCAGCTGAAGTTAAATGGAGTGCCGCGGGCAAATGGCGCCGTCGCCCGGCGCAGCCGGCTGCTGTTTTGACAGGTTCTGCCTATCCCACCCCCTTCCCTGCAAAGCTATACCCGCTCAAAACATCTCAGACGCCTCTGTACGCGGTCGGAGTGGTCCCGGCAAGGCGACAGCCGTAGCCGGGGCGTATCTCCGCGTTAGCGGGCCGCAGGGCCGCTTACGAGCGTGTACCAGACAACTGACCGCAGCTCCACCCACAGCGATGAAGAAAAGTAGTTACAACACCCATCATTAAAAGCGATGTTGTTCCCCGGCCTTCGGCCGGGGGCGGCGGCGCTTTTCAGTAGTGGGGAGGGGCACCTGGCCGGCAAACCGGCGCCGGTTTTATGATGAATTTTCATTTGAATGCTGTAACTAACTTGGTTCTCCGGTCGGGGCCCGTCGCGAAGCGATGGGAGCTCTCTCTGATGTTGCCGAACCGGCGCGACCGTGAGGTCGCTGCAAGGGCGGGCATTCTCCGGAGCCTGTCCACAGGGCAGGCGATGAAGAGGTTATGGGTTTACAGGATTTATTAAAGGATTTTTAAAAGAGATACAGAGCTGATGTTTAAAAGGAACCACGCACCCTGAAAGTCCGGCGAGCAGCGCTTTGTGCAAACATCGGTTAGCGCTATATGAAATACTCCCTTGCAGTTATATGTGGATAACAAAAATCGGCCGTCAGAAGTGACGCCGGCGATAACATTTAAGGCCACGTTGACGCCAGGAAGACCGGAATTATGGTGAGGAAAGCAGGCCTGAAGATAAGATAATACGTAGTAGCCGGACAACAGGCGTGCGAAAGCCTCCGGCGCCGGCCGGATTTTCAAAGGAAGGGTCGTTATATTGGAACAGTGGCCAGTCGCGTGTAGTTGTTCCCGCGCGAAAGTAGCATGCGCTCCTGCACACGGCGCTCAACCTCGCGCTTCAGCGCTTCATGATCGCCCCTGAAGCGGCCGGTGGCGTACTCCCGGGTCAGTTGCTGACGCACGCGCGTCTCGATATCCTTACGCTGCCGTGAAGCATCCCGCCGTGCAGTATCCCTCTTACGGCCGTGAGATTTACGCTCAGCCTGATAGCTGCGAAAACGCTCACGCACAAACCGCCACGCTTTTGCGATCAGTTCGTCCATCTCCAGGGGTTTCAGTTTCTGCTTTTTGCGCTGCAGGTTTTCCCACTCCACACGGCTGCGGCGCGCGGCCACCACAGCCACCTCAGAAACGTCAAGCGCGGAAAACAGAGCCGGGGTGAAGGTGATATCGGTCGGGATGTTACAGCCGATCTGCGGGTCATATTCAGTCTGATAGGTGATGAGCCCCAGCTCGGCCAGAAACTTCAGCGCCCGGGTAGCACGACTGACTGACAGGTTGCCGATCCTGGACTCGGTGGCCAGTCCACACTCGATGGCCATATTGGTAATCGAGCGCTGCACGCGATTGGCCAGCGGATCATAGTGAAAACACATTGCCTGCAGTAGCGCGTCAATTGCACGCCGGCGCAACAATGGTGGCATCCGGTGACGCTTACCCAGCGAACGCAAAAACGCCACATGGATGGAAAAATCAAAACGAGACGTGAAGCCTTCGGCTTTCGCCATCAGCTTACGGCAGAACGGCAGAGTCTTTTTCCCTTCACGCGGCGTGAATGCCGGATTCGGGTTTTTAACCTGTGAATAGTGGTTTTGAAGGAGATCAGTCACCGCTTCCTGCGCTTATGTTGCGCGGAAGGAGTGAGCACAGAAGGTCTTGAACTTTTCTGAGCATAAATCTATACTCCCTGCATAGAGCAACAATCTCTATGCAGTTTTAAGTGAGCCCCGGTAATCTTCTCCAGTCGCCAAACTTAGTGAGGATTATCGGGGTTTTTGCTTTCTGATTCCGGGGTTATACCTCAGCAGAACCACTTCCCTGCCACTTTAAGGCGTGGCCAACCAGCAATGTCTAAACGATCAGTAATCTAGCACTCATAGCCAACCGGATCAAGAATGTGAATTTTTACACATCGATTCCACGGCGCTCTGCTTCAAGTTTAATCAGTTTTTCAATCATTTGAGCCTGCGTAATTCCTTCCTCCTCAGCAAACTGAGCCAGTTTCTCTTTTAACGGAATCTGAATGAGCGCATGTATAGATTTATGGGTATTACTACGCCTCGCCAGGGAAGCCTTCTGGCGTTCGTTCGCTGATACCGGGTTTCCTTTCCGATATGGACGTTTAGGTTTTTGTGAGGAAGTAATTACGTTTACGACCTGTGACATCTCTGCCTCCTCAAGCATCTGACTGAATACTTGAACAAAGATACTACAGGAACCGTAGGTCGGCGAAGACTAAATTACAAAATGAAAGATAACGTTGTTGGCGCAGCGGTATCTTTCAGTAGATTGAAATGTTGATTTAGAAGAAAAACTTAATATGATCCCGACCAGTCCCTCCCCATCTCCCACCGGGACTGCCAGTGCTTCAGGTAGGTCTCAGCCAGCGCAGGGTAATCCCGGATGACCAGGGCATTTTCGGAGTTGCTGTTCGCCGCAGCGCGGGAATAGTTGAACGACCCCGTTTCCACGTTTCGGCCGTCAGTGATGATCACCTTGTCGTGCATGATTTTAAACTGGCTGACGGTTCGTACAGGAATACCGGCATTGGCCAGCAGATTCATCGCCGCCACACCTGCACTCCCTTTCGCGCTGTTGGCTTTCCAGTCAAGTACCACTCTGACATCGATACCCCGCTGTTTCGCCTGGATCAGTGCTCGCGTTACTTCCGGTGAAGTGAAGCTGTAGCCCATCAAGCGAATACTTTGCTGCGCAGTAACGATCGTATTCAGTACCAGCTGCAGCGCCGACCCTTCAGGAGAAAACCCCGCCTGTACAGTTGGCTGAGCCATCACCCCACCGGAAGCGAACAAAGTCACTGCCAGAAAACCAGACAATACTGAGTATTTCATTATTTATTTCCCCTGTGCTTTATTGATTGCCTGCTGAATATTCTCTGCTTCTGTCATCCCGGAAAAGACGGTGGTGTTATCCTCTGTCGCTCCATTGAGCGGCATAATAATTACACCCGGCGTGCCGGTTAAGCCTGTTGTTGTGGCGATCTGATTTATATTCTTCAACGTATTATTGATTGCTTCAATGGTGTGTTGATTAAAATTTATTTTCCCGGATTGTTTTTCAATAATCTCCTGCGTGAGTCTGCCTTCATTCAGCCCGGTACCATAGATATTATTATGATACGTTAAATATGCTTCTGCCCCCTTCTCTTTCCAGACCTGCAGACCAGTCTTCGCAGCGAGCAGTGATTCCGGCCAGCGGCTGCCAAACACTGGCCACTCCATGAAGTAATACCGCACGTTCGTGTTAGCCTTCATGACTTTTTCCAGTTCTGGTGCCAGTCTGCTGCACCAGATGCACTGATAGTCGAAGAACTCGACGACCATGACCGTCCCTTCAGCGGGTCCCCATGATGGGATGTTTTTATCAGACAGAATTCTGGCTTGTTGTGCCAGCGCAGCTGATTTCAACTCGCGACTTTCCCTTTCCTGCTGTTCTGCCTGCAGCTTTTCGCTCATCTGAATAAGAATATCAGGATGCGCACGCATATAATCTGCTGCAATTTCACCAATTCTTTTTTCCTGCTCCGGGGTGAATACAGAAGAATGTTCACTGGCCTGGCCCAGGGTAGAGGTTAACATATAAGAGGAGACAGCCACCGCAATTAAAGCAGTTTTGATATTCATAGATATCCTTGTTAAATAATAAAGGAAGAAATACAAATATTATCACCCTGCCAGCATTATTAAATAACACTGGCAGTGTTGAAGGGGATAAACAGATAAAGTAAGAGGCTTTAAATAAAATTAAACCATATCGCTCTGAATTCTTGCCTGCTGCCGGCGCTGCTTTTCCATTCTCAGCTTCGCATACTGCTCTTCATCCGGAGTCACGACACTCACCGGAGTACCATTTAAGTCAACGCGTTCAGCACCGGCGATCATCGATGACAGGTATTGTTCAGAGCGAGTAATCCGTTTCAGACATTTAATGACCTGCTTATGGGACAGCGGTATCCCGCGGGAAGCTATATCGTTAAATATGGTTTCGCGGATCCCCGTCGCAAGCAGACGTGGTTTATCACCATCAAAAAGTGCGGGCCACCAGGGTTGCAGGGTATCAATGGCCACCTGCAACGCCGGCAAGCGAAGGTAACGAATTTTCCTGTTGGTTTTTTCTGGGTTAGCGGGTTCAGGCGGAACAGGTTTAGCCGAAGCGATCTGCTCCGCTTTCCTGGCCAGCTTCTCTTTTTTGACTTTCCATGCCGGCGGCGTGGTGACATTAACCACTTGCTTGCGCCTGACAATGCGTGGGCTTTCAGGCTCAGTACCAGTCGACTGTTCTGCTGGCTTTTTTTTCAGACTGAGCGTGGGTCGTTTTTCTTCCGTCATAGGTTGAGGTATTCCTGCAGTTAACACAAGGCCAGTAAGATACGCCAGGTTGCCGGCCGGATCATCCTCCCTGCAGGCAACCGGCTAATCTCTGGCTCGTTATGCAGCCACAATCCCCAGCACTGCCAGATGAACAGCATAGAACAATACAAAAAAATGGGGTGGCCAGAACCGTTTAACCTGTTTCCCGATATCAGAGCACACACTCACGACAAGAAGGGCGATCGCCAGACCAGCAACAGACTGCCCGGCATCATGAAGATTCAACAGCAGGACCATTACCGCCCACAGTAAAGCATAGCCCGTTCTTTCCACCGCTTCCGTGGCGCGGCACAGCCGGTAACTGTTGATCAGCATAAAGACGCCAGCCAGGCCATAGCTGTCCGCGGACAACGGCACCCAGGCGATCACAATAGCGATAGCCAGAAGCATATCGTTACGGGTCCGTAAGCTGAACCAGCGCATCGCCTGCCCCGTGACAGCGAATGAAAAAAGGATATTGCCCATGTACCAGGGATAGCCCACCAGGATAAACGCCCCCTGAGCGATCATCGCCCAGCACCAGAGATGATTCAGCTGCGACTGGCGGATTTCCTGGTGCCTGGCCAGGTTCATTCCCCACACCAGTCCGAACAGTGGAAAACAACCGCGTCCCAGCAGGCGCATCACTTCATTGTTTCCGGCCAGCAGTAAGCCAGTGTGGTCTATCACCATCAGTACCAGTGCGACCGTTTTAATCATATCCGTTTGTCCCGGTGTCCAGGTCAGCAGGCGCTGAAGCCAGCTGTCTGTCGCGCCAAGAAATGTGTGTTGTGCTCTCATGTTTTTTTCCTTTTAGCGCTCTGGCAGACTGCCCGATTTTAATCGGGGAGGCTGCCGGAGCAGACAAGCCACAGGCGCGTCAGTCGCCCCCGAGGGTTTTCTCGCGGTTCAGGTCACGAACCATGTCCCGCTCCACAGCCTGCAGACGATCACGCTGCAGAGTTTCTGAGGCCACCTGCTGAATCGCCGCCTCCTGGCGCCGGAACTGAGGATCATCCGGTAGCGTCGTTTTCTCCGTGCCCGGCCGGTCACGCTCCAGTCCGCGGATGACGTCCCCGATAACCTCTTTCACCCGCTCCACCGGCTCGCCGGCTTTACGCGCCTTCCCGGCCACTTCCCGGGCAGTCTGTTCCGCCTGTTTTTCCATTTCGCGGCGCTGCTGTTCTTCTGCCGCCCGCTGCGCCAGAACCTCTGGCGGGAGGATAATGTCAGCCCCGGCCTGCGGTACCGGAGCCACCGGCGCCTGTTCAGCCCATACCCGCCCGCCGGTAATGGCCCCGGGGTTCCAGGGACGGTCATCACCGGCCAGCCGCACCACCACCCCGGTATCGGGATTGTCGCGGGCCATTCTGACCCCCTCTCCTATATTCCCGGCCAGCAGGCTTTCACCATTGCGGCTGTTCTGCAGCGCCACGAACCGGGCGTCTTCATTGCCCATAATCCTTCCCTCTCCGCCGATAGCCTCCAGCCGTCCGTCCCGATCGGTCAGCGGGCTGAGCCAGATACCGGCGGCTTTCCCGTTCTTATCGAATGCCGGCAGCGCCACATGCGGCTGAGGGTACTTTTTCCCCGGAGAAATGAATTTTCCCGGTGAACTTCCCTGTGCCAGACCGGACTGCTGCAGGGCTGCCCGGCCAGCGGCGGTTTCATCCAGTGGCCTTGCCCGCCCGAACAACAGATCTGCGGTTTTCACCGCCCGGTCGTTACGGGGTTCAAGAATATCGTGCGCCGTCGCCTTCTCAGGTGAATGCTGGATGGCCTTTATCCAGCCCTCACGCCTGTCGGTATAGACCTGCACATGCTGTTTCATGCGGGACAATCCCACGTAAGCAGACTCGAAGCTGGCCATTAGTTTTCGCGCCCCCACCATACCCTCCAGCGCGATGGCATACGGTTCGCTGGCCCCCTGGGCGCCGTGAGCCGTGATAGCGTAGGCGAGGTCGATATGCTGCTGTGCTTCATCCGCCTTCGGAGTCAGCGTGCGGGTGGTTTTGCCATCAGAAAGCGTGACACTGTCACCCGAAACAGACTGCACCTCCCAGACGCTGTTGGCCACATAGCCGCGTTCCGGGTCACTCTTGCTGAAACGCATTCTGTCCCCCTGAGACACGGTGATCTCTTCCTGGCGATAAAGCGTCACACCTTCAGCAGAGGCTTCACGGGGAGAGATATATCGCTCCTTTCCTTCACTGTCAGTCAGGGTGATCAGCTGATTATCCTTATCCACATTGTCGATACGGTGGTATACGTTATCAACCAGCGCCACCGCCCCCTTGTGAGCTGTCCAGGTCGACAGTTTGCGCAGTTCACCGTCACGGATGTTGCTCGTGACCAGCACCGGCAGGGTGACTTCCTCCCTGCCAGTTTCCCCGTTCTCCCGCCTCGCTTCATGAATCAGACCGTTCAGTGCCCGCCGGTCATTATTCAGATGGGTGATAATCAGCGTCTGCGACTGTGCCTCCGGGGTCCGTCCGGTATAGTCCTTCACCAGTGCCTCGTAGAGCGTCGCGGGCTGGCCTGCCGGCAGGCTTTCCCCCTTGCTCAGCGCCTTACGTATCTCCTCTTCCTGCGTCGGCGTGAATTCCACCACTGAACTGCCCGGCACCCAGGCGCCTTCTTTCCTCGGTACTCGCTCCGGCGTGACCTGCTCGATGGTGGCCAGAGCACGATCTATATCCCGGTCAATCAGGCTGTAGACCGCTGGTCTCAGCTCAGGCACCTGGCGCACAATCTCTTTCATGATGGCAACGTCGGCGGCGCTGCGCTGCTGCATCAGCCTGAACGGCTGGCCCGGCGAAATGGACTGCAGCTGGTCGGTATCTCCGCTGAGTACTGCGCGACCTCCCCCGGCCGCAATCAGGCTCAGGGCTTTCGCCGTGTCTGACAACCCCACCATCGAACTCTCATCGAGCAGAAACAGCGTGTTGCTGAAATCGGGTGTCTGGCCATTGCGCTGCAGCAGCTGCGTGTCGTGGAGGAACGACGCCGTCGTGCGCGCGTCCACGCCGGCACTCTGCATTTCCCCGACCGCACGATGCGTCGGCCCCAGACCGATGACATGCGGGCGGGTCTCTTCCGGCAGCAGACTGATGGCACTCATGACTGCCCGGAACTGGGTGGTTTTCCCCACCCCGGCATACCCCTGAACCACCGTGAACCGGTCCGGGGTTTCCAGAATCATCCGGGTCGCCGCCCGCTGTCCGGCGGTCAGGTCCGTCATCAGACTGGCCGGCACGCGGTCCATCAGGGGGGCCACCGCGTCTTTGCCTTCCAGCACCCGGGTCAGGATGCTTTTCTCGGCATCCCAGGTCTGACGGGATATCAGCAGGTCGTTACCGTGGCCCGGGGAGACACCGACATTCAGCAACTGTCCGGACTTGATTTGTTTCTTAATGGTCATCTCAATAGACCACATCGGGATCTTATCACCCCCGGTTTCCAGTGCCGTCGTCAGCAGCTGGGGGCGGGTGAAGGTCAGGTCCTGGCTCTCTAGCAGCGGGATGGACAGGTGAATGGCCTGTTCTGCCGGGGTATGCAGTCCGGCCTTCTGCTGCGCAATGGCCGCATCCAGGTCCGTCTCTCCGGATCGGGTCTTCAGCTGCTCTGAGACCACGCTGAAGGCGGTATGCCGCGACAGCTTCTCAGTCGTGCGCGCAGCATCCTGCGCCGAGTACAGCCGGAGATGACTTCCGCTCTGCGCCAGCTGGTTGAGGGTGGCGTTATCCAGCTCACGCTGCGTCACCGACGCAAAGACCGTTGCCGTCTCGCTAACCGACCTGCCGGGACTTTCCACCCAGCCGTGGCCGATTTTAATACCGTCAAACACGCCCGCGCCCACGGCCAGGGTCTGCGTGGTTTTCTGCCCCGGCCGCTGTACCGTCAGCTGCCCGTCCTCCACTTTCATCACCGTGATGCTTTCCCCGCCCTTCAGGCGTGTGTCCGGTATCTTCCCGAGCACCGCCAGACGTTCCCCCTCTGCCACCGGCAGTGTATCTGCCCGGAACAGCGTCCACTGGCTGTCGACCGCGGAAACCTTCAGATCCAGACGGACCCCTTCCCGGTCTTTCAGGGTCAGCATATTGCTGCTCGCGGTCACCCGGTCAATGACAAAGCGATCATGCGTCCGGTTCTCCGGATCCCAGCGTTCCATCACCATCCCCTCCCGGTAATAATCCCGCACGCCCCGGCTTTTGCTGTCCAGCCACACCGGCGTCAGGGATGTAATGGTCGTGTCTTTCTCACCCAGCACCCCCTCATGTCTGAGGGAGTCACGGATAAGGCCGTTGAGTACGCTCTGTTCACGCGTCCCGCTGATTTGGGCCACGCTTTCCTGCCCTTCACGCACGCTGACGGCAAACTCCTGTGCCAGCCGGCTGTAGCGTGCTCCTTTATCCGGTTCACTGATGATGTCGGCTGTGGTCTGATGGCCACCCTGCCAGCGATACGTATTCACGCCGCTGTCCTTCAGCACCGTCAGCGCGCTGCCGGTCCCGCTGCGCTTCCCGCTGTCGGAGAGCAGGACCTGCACGTTATGGCGCATCGCGCCATCGAGCAGGGAAATCGTTTCCTTCAGGCTCAGCTTCTCCGCCTGATCCACGATGAGTGTTCCGCCCGGAATAAACGCCGTCCCGTCCTGCAGGGCGGATTTACCGGTCACCGTTTCCCCGGCCAGACGCACATCACCGGCGAGAAAATCACGTGAGCGGTTATCGGCCGCCAGGATATGGACGTCACGCCCCTGCTCCCGGGCCATCAGGGTTAACTCGGCCACCCGCTCCCGCTGGCCGGTTGCACCGCCCTGGCCGGAAACGATACCCATTACCGGGCGATCCTGCGCCAGCACGCTGACGGCATCGCTGAAAGGGACCTGGCGCACCACAGACGCATCGGGCGTGACTGAGACATGATTCTGGCGCTGCACCTCCTGACTCAGGGCTTTGACGGCGAGTTCATCGAGTACGTGGATGTTTGAGGTGAACAGGCCTTTCTCGCGATCGAGAGGGATAAGCTGCTCCCGTTCAATGGCGGCATCGATGCCCTTTCTCGCCAGCTCAAACACACCGTCCTTCGCCTCCAGCTGGCCGACCGTGCGTGCCAGCAGGTCGGCATACGTGAACTGCACCTTGCGGTCGCTGAGACCGGCAATCGCTTTCGTCACCACATCCGTGATATCCGGACCGTCAGTGTTCACCGGCGCGGCAGGTGCACGGGCCAGCTCTGCGGCTCGCGCATCGGCGGCCTCACGGTACCCCCGGATGTCAAACCCGGTCTCCTTCAGCGTGTTCATCCACTCCACCATCTTCTCTGCCGGATCGATGGCTTCTTTCGACTTGCGGGTATCGAGCGCGGCCACATCCCGGGACTTCAGGGAGGCATCGGGTCCTGCGGCCTCCCTGACCTCCTGAGTACGGGTGGAGAAGGGCTCCACAGGGACCCCTTTCATCTCCCACATCCCGTGTTTGCCCACGACTTCCGTCTCATAGCCAAGCTTCTCAACCAGGGGTTTGAACGCCTCCCGGTAAAGCTTCCCGAACGCTATCTGGTTCGCGTACACGTTCTCGATAAAACCTGTTTTACCGATCTTATCTGTGCCGAGAGTCTGCCATTTGTCCCCGTTCTGCGTGGCGTTAATGACGACGGCATGGGTGTGTATCTGAGGTTCCTGGTTACGGTTAGTGTCGTGGTTGAATTTCGCCACAATCAGATTTCCGGTCAGCACCGTTTCGCTTTTACCATCCGTCATGACCCGGGTCGCGGCCAGCGTCTCCAGTTGCCGCACCGCTTCGGTTACCGCCTGGTTGTGGGCATCGATAAGGCGTTTATCGCCGCCCAGCATCGCCATGACCGACACGCTTTTGGGGGCCGAGAAGGTCAGGTCATAACCGGGCCGGTGCTTGTTGGCGCCGTCCTGTATCCGGGTCAGGTCGCTGCCATCCGGCAGCTTCCCTTTCAGCAGTTCCGTAAACAGCGTCTTATCCACGGCTTTCCCGTCGATCCCCAGCGCTTCAGCCCCCTTACCCTGCCAGCGTTCGTCCATGCTCCCTATGACGTAGTAATTATCCTTATCCGTATAGTAATTACCGGCACTGCCCGCCGATTTAACGGAGCCAATCGACATCATCAGAAGTTCCCCCCAATCTCGACATCATCCTGCTCATCGTGGCGGTGGCTGCGGTTGATATTGACTTCCTCACGCCGCTGCATATCCCGCTGTGTCTGCTCATCTGCCAGCCAGGCGTCATACGCCTGCATGTCCTCGATGACACCGTCCTCGTTCATACCGGTCGGCAGCATTTCCTGCCCCTGCTCTGCGGACTGCTGCGCCAGCTCCTGTTCTGTCCCGCCTGCAGCAGGGGTACCGACAGAGGATGCTGTTGCGGCAGCAGCGGCCGCTGCGGCTGCTTTTGGTTTGATCAACGGTACGGTCGTGACCCGCAGGACGGGAGGCTCAGCTGCCCTGGCGGAAGGTTCCGCTGCCGGACTCTTTGTTGTCGGCGGCGCTTTTACCGGTGCCGGAGATACTGTCACTTCTGCTGGCGCAGGCTGACTGACCGGCTCAGGTTGTTCACCGGCGTGACTGTCTGTATCAGCTGGCCCGGGTTCCGGCGCATCCGGCGTGAAAAGCGCCCTGGCAAGGCTGCCTTCAGCTTCCCGGGCCTCAAGCAGCGCACTGAGTCGGGCGTCAACACGCGTATCGAGTCGGCGCTGAATAAATCCCTCGGCAATTTTTGGACGTGGTTTGTACTTCAGGGCCAGTTTCACGGCCGGATACGGTCCGGGCAGCGTGACATAGCAGGACAGGTCAGGCAGCGTCTGAATATCGGAGTAACTGACCAGCGTTTCCCGCTCTTTTTCTTTTCCGGTCGATACACCATCACGCACAGGGTCAGCACCGTAAGAGTACTGCTCGCTGGCTTTGAGGATTTCCTTCTCACCAATTTCACCGGCAGCAAACTCCGCAATCTCTTTACTCGGGGAGCGGAAGAAAGCCCGGGTGTTCATTACGTCAAAGAGCGTGGCGGCAGGCTTAACACCATAGATGTCTTCCAGCTGGGCATAGGACTGAATACCGAACACATAACAGCCACCAAATTTACGCGCCTCAGGGAGGATTTCGACCAGGTCCGGCAGCTTGTGCAGCGTGGGGAGCTCGTCGGCGAAAATCCACACGCGCCGGTTACGGTTCTCCCCCATCGCCAGCAGGCCGCGGATGGCAATCGACAGCCACATCGAGATAACCGGCTTCAGGGAAGCATGGGTGTCAGCGTTGGAGGAGATAAACAACCAGCCATTGGGTCGGTCTTCACGGACACCGCGCATCCAGTCCCGGATAGTGAATGGCTCGCCGTTCTTCTCAATGCCCTGCAGGTAGCGAATAGCCTTGACGTAGTTGGTCAGCACGGCACGAATGGAGATGGCCGTTTTCTCAATTTTCTCTTCAACCAGGTTCGCTGCCGGCGTGTTCTGCAGATAAGCGCGCAGCTTGTCGATTTTAATAGACAGCATGGTATCGACCAGCTTCTCGTAGCTGCGATCCTTGTCTTCACGCATCAGATACGCGCCTTCGGCAAAGATAGTGCGACCGGAGCCCTGCCAGAACGGGTCTTCTTTGGTACCCATCGGGATAAGGGTGTTGGAGATGTTGTCGAAGTCCGGCAGCGTCAGGCACTCTTTCCACAAATCCCAGGCAGCGCAGCGCGAATCCAGCGGGTTGAGGATTTTATCCAGTGACGGGTCGTAATAGCTTTTGACGAACTCACAGGAGCGATCGTAAATGATGGCCATATCGCCCCGGGCACGGACATAATTCAGTAGCCGGCGGATTACTTCTGATTTACCGGAACCCACGGTACCGTGGAGGCAGAAGTTCTGGATTTCGGAGTTTTTAAGAATAGGCAGGTCGCCAATTTTAATATCAGAGGCCATACCATCACGCTTCATCTGGCGGGCCACTTCTTTAGGCTTATCGGAAAGCTGGCGCCCGCCGGTATTCTCATCCTCACTCTGCTGTTTCCCCTGGCGGCCCAGCACCCAGCTGGCGATGAAGAACGTCACGATACAGATAACAAGAGAAACCACGGCAGCAAAGACGAAACTGGTCCACAGCTGCTCTCCGCACCAGATAGTATATTTATCGGCCAGGATTTGTTCTGAGGTATATTCCAGCGACTGGCCGTAATACTGAATGGTGTATACCGGCTGGGAACGAATAATATCGCGCATCGGACCCAGCGTCGTACACCACCAGTATACGCAGCCGTTCACAAAGGTTTGCCAGCTGAGCCGGTACATCAGCATCAGTCCGCACAGCACCCAGAATAAAATAAACAGCACGTAGAAAATAATAATGGCAATCTGACCAAACATGCGAAAGCGCATATTGGCGATCTGACCGCCCTGCGTCATATCTTTGGCATTGAAACTCATGGCACTAATCCGTCAGTAAATTATTAGGGTCGAAAGGACAAACTAATCAGCGGAAACAGACCTCACGGGGTTACAGGGAATAAGCCTCCCTCACAGCAGGATGTGGATAAATATCGCCAGGCATCAGCTTATGTGTTTCAGGAGACCTGACAGGTTCAGATATTGCCATAAATAACCTCTGATCAAATAAAAACGAAAAGACTCCGCCGAAGGCGGCAACGCCTCACAGATGCACAAATAAATTGCGCAACTGTTCACCGTTCAGATTTGGAATTAACAGATTATTTGACGAATTAATTCTGACACACCAGAAAGGTGATGCCAGTCTGGCCCGGAGTGCCCGGGCCGTGGAGTAGAAAACTTACAGAATATTTGCGATCGATTTTGCCAGCTGGTCTTCAAGAACAGGCTGGGCTTCAGGGAACTTGAGGTTAACTTTATTAGCGTTAGAGACGACGCGAGTCTGGTATTTGTGCTGATTACCCGTTTCCGTACTTGTCTGCACTTTTGCGCCGGATGTTCCCTGACGCAATACGGCCACGTTATCAGTCTGAACCTGAGTTTTGGTTCTTTCCGCGATCTGAACATCGGTGATCATGGTATAGTTCACATCTTCCACCATCGCGTCAGCAGCCATACCAACCAGACCGGCAGCAAGTCCTACTCCCAGAGTCGCCCCTGCAGAACTGGAGTTGTAAGCGGTAATCCCTGCCCCTAGAGCGGCGCCAGTCACAGCGCCCTCATAACCCCGGCTTAACCAGCCCTGAGACTCACGAAGGTCCATTTTATCGGCCTTAAGCACGTTCGCCTGGATCCAGTAGCCCGCCGTATCCGGGTTACTGACGACCTGATATCCCTTTGAAGTGACGGCGCTGGCAATTTTTGCCTGCAGGCCACTCATATCCTTATCAGAGGTATTTTTGATTTGCAGATAAACCGTCTTATTATTTGAAGGTTCCAGCCAGATTGTTTCGCTCATCTGGGTTTTTACTTCCAGATTTCTCTTTTTAATAGCGGTTCCCATTGCACTACATCCAGATAACACCAGCGCAGAGCTGACGACCATCACAGCCATGACTTTATTAAGCTTCATCCTGAATCCTTGTGACATAATCAATACGAGTGAATACACATTCTCTTATAATGTCGGAATGCGCATTCACTATATACGAATTTTAAGCGAGATGTAAAAATCAATTAAAACCTAGACAGCCAATAATAACAAAAAGAAACTTTTAGCCTGTTAATAAACCACCATAATTGATAGGTTGCATCTGGGTGATTACCCCCCCAACTTTTCCGCTCGGAAAGAGTTTATTGCAGAGGTGAGCAATGATAGCTGATAGCGTCCAAAATCCAGGTTCATGACAAAACCAAAAAAAACAGACGTTAAAATAACCATAAATGCAAAAGAAAATGGCGAGTCATAAACCACTCTATTACAAATAGCTAATAACATAATCACTGCCATGTACACAACAGCATAAATCATAAGCTTCTTAGAAAAAAAGCGATATATATTCGATTTTTCTCTAAAGTTTTTAGGAACTGACAAAAAGAGAGAGCGTGAACTGGCAATACCCAGGAGCATAATGATACTGACCCCGACAGGAAAAACCAAAACATGAAACATATACTTTCCGGACAAATAAACAGCATCCACACTAATTACAGCGCAAAGCATATTCCATACAACTAACACTACGCCTGGCCAAAGGCACTCCCAAAAAGATGGAATTTCAGCCTTCCCTTGTGAAAGTAGACTTTTCAGCTCCTCCACTTCCTCAATAAGTAGTTTGTTCGTAATCATCATTTTTACCTTTTACCATCAAGATAATCCTTTTGAATTTTCGCCGCTTTTTCCTCTAACTCAGCAGGCGAGTCAGCTCCTGGTAAAGATTTCACCTTACTCTTTCTTTCATTATAATCACCTTTAAACTCATTTGCTTTTGTTTTATGGTCCTTTTCCATTTCAGCATTCTCATTTTTCACCTCTTCGCCTTGCCGTTGTATGTTTTCGCGGGTTTCCTGCTGCTGTTGTTTATTCTCTGTAATCATCCCACCAACTTTCTGATCCACATTATCCTTAATACCCGAATCTTGCGTCATAGCATCGATACGACCAGAATTTTGTCGGTAGTCGGCCATTACCGATCCATTGTCACCACCACCTGACACCCCAGCCATATTCTGTCCGATGCTTTCACGACCCTGTTGATACGCAGCATCAACCCTGGGTTCTACCTGCTCTTTGACGAATTCACGCGCCAGGGCTTCACGCTGCGCCGCAATTTCAGGAGAACTGGTATTGGTCAGAATGGCCTCGGCATCCTGTGGAGCACGATGCTGAACAAAGTTCGCAAACTGCTGAGTCAGGTTTTCGTTCATCTGGCCAGTCATGCTCTCTGTGCGTGATGCCATCTCACTGTACTCATGGCTGCGTGTCCGGCTGCTTGTATACTGGTCATAGCTGTTTTTGGCACTGGAGAGTGACGCGGCAAACTGGTCAACACGCGAGCTGGCATTATTATCGGTAATATTGCCCGATGTGGTGGTTTTGCGGCTGGTAAAGTAATCGGATGCTTCCTTAAAGTCTTTGGCCGCCTGACTGCTGGTATCATGTCGGCTGTCATTCGATTCACGACCGGAAGTGCCAACATTATCTGTATTACCTGAGCTGTGGGTCCAACCCGCACTGCCTTTAACTCCGGCCTCAGCAGATAATCCAGTTCCCCATTTACCTAGCTTACCAAACAGCTGATCCCCTGAACTCCACTTACCAGATCCGTATAAATCAACGCCCTGCGTACTTTTAGCTGAATCATCCATCAACTGCTGGAAAGACTCCTCATTACTGATGTTGTTAGCTTTCGCATTAGCAACAACCGCATTCCACATCTTGCTTCTGGCCATCGAATCCTGCGAAGACTCGGTAGTATCGGCCCCGGTCGTTGTTGATGTGCTGTTCCCTTTATTGGTGCCAAATTGCTGCAGACTATTCCAGGCACTTGTCACGCTGCTGTTATAGCCATGCAGCGCGCTTTCAGCCTGGACATCAGACTCACGGGCCATCTGTTGCTGCGCATTGGCTATCTGACGACCGACGTTGATATCCACCGGCAGTTTTGACATTGCACCACCACTGTCCCAGACCATCGAGCCATCCCGCGTCTGCGTGCTCATGCCTCCATTCGCCAGCTGCCGCGACATCTGTCCGAAACTGGTTGTGCTGTTGGTACCCCAGCTGTAGCCGCTGACGTTCTCCATCTGCATGTTGGCAAACGAGTAATTGCCATCCACCACGCCGGAAGCCGCCTGCGATGTTGCACCAAGCCCGGAAGAAGAAAAATGGCTGTAGGCACTGGAGAAGGCTGCTCCCATGCTCTTCACGATCCCCCACGACAAAGGCGGTATCATCACGGCAATATAGCCCGCGGTGGTCGCAATATCCGAGTTTTTGAGCTGAACCTGCGACAACTCAGAGAGAACGACCGGGACGCCATTTTGCTTCGCATAGTAGGCCATTGCGCTGTTCAGGATGGCGAACAGTAATGGCCACGTCTGCAGCCAGATAAGCGCAAACACATACCCCTTTAGCACCTGCAGCGTCATCATATTAAACATGGCGGCCATCACCATGATCGGGAACATCCCAATCATTATCCCCATGATAACGGTCTGCGTCAGCGGAAGTGCGCGAAGCGCCTGGTGCCCCATTGTGGCCTGTGCCAGCCGCTGCTTTTCAAGGGATGATGTGTTAGCGATATTGACCAGACTGGCGGTATCGCCGCTGCGGGCTGCATAACTCTGGATCCCGCTGCGCAGGGCGTTCATCGTGACGTTCTGGCGGATAATCTGCCCGGCGCTCTGTCCCGAGCTGTAGAAGTAACTGTAACTGTCGCCAATCATCTGGCTGAAAAGCAGATCGGGATTAGGTTTGCCGCCAAACAGCTGACGAACATAGTAATTCCAGGTTTTACCGCCTGTCTGAGTATCAAGCGCAAGAGCCGATTTCAGATCCCGTGAGGCCTCCTCGCATGTCTGGAACTGGTTGTTTTTATCAAACACGCCACGCAGTGGGCTCGGGTTTGCAAAAATCAGGGTATACGGATCAGGTGAATTCAGCAATTCCTCAAAAGAGTACTTATGATTAAGGAAAATATCGCCCATCACACAGTTTTGTACGTAATCGGAGAACAGCGTCGTAATTTCAGGATTTTGTGATAAAAAATCCGTACTTTTCGCGACCAGATTACTGCCAAATAACATCCCCGTTTTACTGTACGTGACACTGTCCGGCAGCGCGAAGACCATCTCATAACTCTGGATAAGCGCGTTTCCCACCCGCGTTGTCAGCGACGCCGGAATGGCCAGACCAATAGGTACATTATCGACTTCATAGACCTGCGCAACGTTACTGTAATCGATGATCTGCACAGGGGTGCGAATGACAACCAGCATAGAGACCAGGGTGAGGGAAAAGACCCAGCCAATAAGGTCCATCACGTTGTGTTTTTTTACCCAGTTCCCCGCCACAATGAGTACCGAAATGGCGATACACATCTTTTCTATAGTCGACCATGTGCCGGTCCCCATAAACGCCGCAATCGCGTTCAGGTTGCCCCGTAACCAGTCTCCGCCAGCAATGGCATATACCTCAAGCATTACAGATTCCCCCCAAAATGATAGTTATTCTGGTAGCGGGTCATCATGCGGGCAGAGACCTGCTGGCGCATGTAACTCATTTGTCTGTCAACCACAAGCAAGGCGTCCTGCTGAACCTGAACACGGGACTGAAAAGCGGCAATCTGGACACTCGCCTGATTGAGGTTTTCCATGATCATATCCATTGTCGACTGGGGATAATTACCGGTTGAAATCATCGCCCGGGCCTGCTGGATAAGTTCCTGAATGTACTGCAGCAGAATGTCGTAGCCGATATAGTCCGTCAGCTGGTAAATAAGTGAGTTAGACACCCCGAGCATCTGCGGATCGACCAGGTATTTGAATACCGGAATGGTGGTGCTGGAGATAAACCCTTTCTCCTGATCCGTCAGTTTTTCATCAGCCACTGCTTTATTCTGGATACTGCTTAACAAAGCGGAAATCTGGCTTTTCAGCGCCTTATTGGAGGTGATGGTCACGGTGGCATCAGCAACGACCTTAAGACACTTATCCGAATCATTGCAGTGGTAGATTTTAGCAGTGCCGCCCTCCATCATGGCTTTAATCAGGTCCTGGTCAGTGGTGCGTGCCGGCAGCGGCGTGATCTCACTGTTCTCACCAAAAATCAGCGTCCCGGTCAGGGTCATCACAAATTCCTTCAGCTCCTTATTGCCGTCAAAGAGCCGGTTTTTGGACAGGGCATTCCACATGATGTTGATATTCTTCATCACACGCTCCTTGTCCTTATCGCTGGCTTTATCCTGCACTTTGTCCATCTGCCCCCCCACCGAACAGCCCTGACGGGAAGCCGCCCAGTCCGAAAAAATGTTGCTCTCGCCGGCAATGTCCTGGCAGACCTTTTGCTGCGCCACCTGGGTCCGAGGAAACAGACCGCCCACAATGCCCTGTGCGGCCTGGCAGGAGCTGAGGTTCATGCTGTTAATGTCGCTCGCCATCTTCTGAAGGAAATCCTTCGCGGTTTTGATCTCCGGAACCGTGGTCTGCAGGGCAAGGTCAAAGAAGTAGCCCGCGGCGTTGGACATAATTTGTTTTGCGAACCGCTGCAGCTGCTCGCTGTTGATATAGCTGAATGACCCTAGATAGGCATCAATCCCTCCGCAGCCGGCATTAATATCAGGGAGCGTCATGCTGACCAGCTGGATCGTTTTCACCTGCGTTCTGGCATACAGCGAACCGCCGGAGGCGTAACCCGCAGCCTGTCCCTGCCAGACCTGCGGCTGGCTGGTATTGGACGCAAAGCCCAGCTTATTGAAGAAGTTATTCATGTCGCCATTCACGTCGGCGGCGGCAGCAAACGACAGCCCCAGAAAAAGGCTGCACAACACGGATAAAGGTTTACGGACGCGCATTGTTCTCTCCTTTATCAGCACGTTCTTGCACCCACGTTTTTTTTAACTGACGGCGCAAAAGCATCAGTTCGCCCCGGTAGAGCCCTTCGATCATGACAGCGCTAGTAAGCCCCACCACGAAGCAACCTGCAGAGAGTGCGAAAAAGATGAAGGGCACGAAATACATCAGAACATTCCACAGATTCACCACATTCTTAGCCCGTCCGGCCAGTTCTTCTGGCCCCATGGTATCCATCATCAGATCAAACCAGTGGTGGGTTCCCCACCACAGAAACACACCGGATACGGCACAAATAAAAAACCAATAAAAGCAGAAATCGAGTTTTTCCTGTTCGCGGTGTTTCCGGGAGTGCAGGAGTGCTTTCGCGGCGGCATAATCCTCCGGGAAGGGTTTGCTGTAACTATTCATGTTGAGGTTTCTCCATCATCTGAAATACCGTATCCACTCTGGCCATAAAGCCCTGTGCATCCGTGGCGCCCTGCAGGATCGGGTACGCTGCCAGCGTGTTTACGTTCACCAGAAACGTGGTCGGTGTGGCCACCGGGATATTCGGGAAAAAGGTCTGCATCACGTCAGGAGGCGCCGGCAGAGACTCCGGAAACGCGTCATCACCCTGTCCGTCAATGGTGTAAGAGAACACGGAGAAGCCATACTGCCCGGCCAGCTGCTTCAGCACCGGGTCAAATTTATGACAGTAGGGACAGTGTCCCTGCATGAACAGCACCACTTTCCAGTCGCGCAGGTCCACCTGCTTTCCGTTGCTGAGTCGTAACCAGCGAGGCTGAGATGCTCCGCTCACCGCCTGGGGAGTGTCGCTATGCGGGGAAGCCGTTTCAGTACCGGAGATTCCCCGCGGATCCCACAGCGACTTAACCTCATCGAGCGTTCCCGCATGTGCCATCCCGGCCAGAGCAAGGGAAAGAGCCAGTGCCGCCAGCGGCGTCTTAGCGATGTTCTTCAGGCTGCTTTTCACAGGCTTTCTCCTCTTTTTCGGCTTCAGCAATGAGGGCGTTAAGAATGCGGTATCCCCCGAACACCACCATTCCCAGCCCGAAGATTTCCCCGGCCTGGACGGCCAGCTCAGGCTGCTTTCTGACAAGCCGGGCTATCAGGTGGAAAAACACGCCCACGGCCAGCACCCACATCCCGGTGATATCTAAATCCGGAAAACGAATATTTCGCATGACACACTCCTTAGAAATTCGGTTTAAAGTCGCTGGAGACATAGAGGAACTGTTTCGCCAGGTCGTCCTGACTGATAAAGCCATAACTGAGAGGCTTAACCTGGCCACTTTTCGGGTTAACCAGCATCATCGCGGGGAAGAACTTCACGCCAAGCTGCTCTGCCTGGCCCTGGTCCGTCCGGCTATCGGGCAGCATGGGGTTAATCACTCCGTCAACCGACACCGGTATCACGCTCAGGCCATAGGTTTCGCGAAAATTTTTAATCACCAGGACCAGCTGGCCATCGATCGCTTCCCGGCCCCGGTAGAAGAACATCACGCCGTAGTGCTGTGCGAGGGTGGAGATAGCCTGTCGCTGTTCGGCATAGTCGGCAGCGAGCTGGTTTTTTACCGTGCCGTTGTAGTAGCTGTGCTGCAGGTTGTAATCGAGTTCGGGGTTTTCCAGCATCGCTTTCTTCGCACTCATCGAGAACAAACCTGCCTGCTGCGTCCAGTAGTTCTGCAGCCGGAAATACTTCACGAAGTTTTCAGACGATGGATACAGAATGGCTTCGTACAACGACCGTTTGGTGGCCGCCTGGAGTGTGGCGAGTTTCTCCAGAATATCCATTTGCGGCGGTGGTGCCGCTGGTGCGGCTTTCCTGTCCTCATCACGGGGCTTCAGTTTCTCGTTGTACCACTGCCAGCCCGCGTCTTTGGCGAAAGCCGGCATCAGGGCGCAGCAAAGGCACCCCGCCAGCATGGCGGCATGTATTGTTCGCATGGCAAATACCCTTTTATGAATTATTGCGACTGGCGTGACAGATGCTGATAGACACTGTATTTATCGAGCTGGCGCTCTATCTTTCCTGCATCATCACGGGCTTCAAAGCGGTAACCGCTGCAGTACAGAGGCAGATGATTTATCTGAAGGTCCACCCGCTCCCCGTCCCTGATCACCCACGCGGCCTGAGAAACAGTGTCGCACTGGATCCCCCAGGCCCGGTTGGTGGTCATAAATGCGTTAACCTGCCTGTCCCGCCACAGGCTGTACGACATAATGCTCACCAGAAAAACAACAAACACGCTGACAAACAGCACCACCATTCCATACGATTTTCTCTCTTCCATCCCTGCTCCTTTATTTTCCCTTCTGTAAAAGTCTGGTCAGCGCCGAAAAAAACAGATAATTCATAAGCCCGACACCGCCCATGCAGAGAATAAAGATAACGCTCAGGATATAATCGCTGCCTGATGTTCCTTTGACGGCATCCCATGAAAAGTACAGCACCGGAGAAATGATAATTACCGTCAGCATCAGTCTCAGAGAAAAATCGACGGCAGGATATTTGTGAAAATTAACTTTCATTCTTTTCTCTCCCGTTATGAGTATTCTGTTTTACACCGTCAGCCTTGTTCAGCCCGATAACTTAGAAAATGAGTGATGCCGCCCCCATCCCCATCGACTCAGACCAGCCCCGGGCAGACAGTCCTGCAAACGCAACGGCAACAGCCGCCTGGCACGCCACGGCACCCAGGAATATCTGGAGCAGACTGCGGCCTGACATGAACAGGGCGATACAGGCCGGAATGAAAAGAAAGAGCACAAGCAAAACAACGACCATCAAGGACGCAGACATTTAGTCACCTTTGATATGTTATTAATGGAGAGTTACTTTGCTGAAGACTGCGTGAGAAGTTCTTTAATACGCGCTTTTGTTTTTTCGGTCAGTTCGCTGTTATCCGGGATTTTCTGGTTATTTATTAAATCCTCCATGAAGTTTGTGAAATCCAGCTTGTTAAAATCAATCCCCTGGAGTTCCGCGACGGTAATGCCCCGACAGTCAGGACTGCTGGCGCCGCCAAAACCGATATGCAGCTGACCGTTTCTTCCCTGCTGCTGAACGATCTGCGCCAGTTTTGAGTCGAACTGGCAATAGCTCCTTTTTTTCTCCAGGCAAATACCCAGAACCTTTTTAGAGCAGAATTCCCCGATACTGACCGTCAGCTTGTCTTTTTTCGCTTTGGCCAGCGCCTTTTCCTCGCTGCTGCAGCGTGCCAGCCCCACATCCTGGCCCCAGCCGCCGTCTTTGCAGCAGTTACTGAAGCCGGCAGCAAACTTCTTACAGAACTTCGCTTTTCCGGTGAAGGCCCGGACATCCACCCCGTTCAGTGCCGCGACGTCCTTCCCCGCGGCTGCCAGTGCCGCCAGCTCAGACACCGCCTGCCCAAAGTCGTTGCTCTTCCCGGACGTGGCTTTGTCACATTCACCATCGAGGCAGAAGACATCACCGCCGCAGATCATTTGCTTGCCACTCGTCCTGGTTTCGCAGGAATACGTTGCATATTCATGCAGGCACGTGCCTTCCTCACTGGAGAAGGCGCACTGGCGGGATGACAGGGTACAGGCCGTATTTTTCATCAGGCTTTCACAGGAGCCGTTGTCCGCCGGCTGCGTGAGCCAGGTATCCTTATATTTCCAGCAGGCTTCGGTGAACGAGTAATCCCTGCCTCCGAGGGTAATGGTTCGCGTTCCTCCCGGGCTGATACATTCCTCGCCCGTTTTTTTCCCTTCATCCTTACTGAACGGACAGCTTTCAACCCAGACGACTTCAGGTGCATAGACGGTTTCGGTTTCCTCCATCACCAGGGTGACCGTGACCTGTACGGGTTTCTGGCTACCCGATGATACGGTCCGTGATGTTTTGCTTACGGCAAAGTTCTGCCCAGCTGTGACCGCTTTGTCCACACCAAACGACTGATGAATCTTCCCCTGCCCGTCATAGGTATATTTCGTGCAATGCGTGTTCTGGCCGCCTGAACATATCGATTCTGATCGTGGCCAGCTGATCACATCAATGGGGAACGTTCGTTCAAAGAGGGTCAGGCTTTCACTGACTGCACTCTTGCAGCTATCCCGCACCTTCCCTTCGGCGTCGCATTCTTCAATCCAGGGGATGACCAGAGGCTCACCATCCACCGAGGCATTCAGCAGACGACCGTTGGTCGGGGTCATCAGGTTGCCACTCCATTGCCGGGTACTCCGGGCATAATTCAGCGTTACCACCTGCTGATAGGTTCGGTTAACTTTCTGCGTGGTGGCGTTATCCTTCAGGGTCGCTTCCCGTGTGCAAAAATTTTCCACCTGCAGATCACGTTCGCAGGTATGGTTTGTGAACTCGCTGCGGTTCACAACCTGGGCGGTACAGGACTGTCCGGTATCACCGACAATGCTGTCGGCACGGGATTCTGTATCCTTTGCGGCCTGAATAAACGGCGCATCCTGAGATATCTGATCCGGTGGCCGGTTCGTGAACGACTCCGTAATCGTTTTGCCGGTATCCCCCTGGCTGAACTCCAGGGCTGAATCGCTTTTCAGAGAGCTGTCTCCGCTGGCAGTGACGCCGCCGTAGTATTTTGTCTGATCCGGGTTGTCGGTATACCCCGGCAGGTTTTGCTCACCACTGAAATTTTTTAGTGAGTTCAGACCATTGCCCTGCACCTGTTTCGCAAAATCCGAACCGGCTTTATAGTCACTTCCACTGTCAGCGCAGGCGGGGGATGCCAGCCAGATGAAGGCGCTCAGGACAAAAAAATGCGCGGTCAGCACGGAAATAACCGTCTTCATTTCCACCCTCCCTCATCCCTCTCCATTTCCGGTAACGCCATGAAGTACGGTTTATCTTTCATGGCAGGCTCCCGGCGGCATTCGAGGACGCATCAAGCATCTGCCGGGCCACCTGTGCGCAGTCACCGGTTTGTGCGACTTTCTCCAGCGCCTGTTTGACGTGAATGTTACCGCGTACCACGTCATACCCGGCCTGACACCGTATCACCAGAGACGGCACACTCCGGATGCCGTACTGCGTGTACAGTGTCGGGTCGATCTGCACCCCGTCGGTCACGCCATCCTTCACCAGCTGCAGCACCGCGTCAGTGGTAGTCCTCATGTCGTTATTGACGAGCCCGCGCAGTGTCGCCGGAATACCATACAGCCGGGTTTCGTGCAGCATCCGCTTCAGCCCCTCTTCAGGTATCGAGAAGGAGACAAAGTACAGCGCCCCTTCTGCCGGCTTTTCCTGATTCGCCGCTTTCTGCTGGCTGACCAGATTATCGATAAACTGGCGGTCAGATTTGGGCAGAGGATTACGGCTGATTTGCGCCTCAAGCTCCTGCTGCAGCTGTTTATCCGGATGCTGGCGCAGCTGTTCGCTGAGGTTCTCCTGCTGCTTCAGCCATTCCCTGTCTGTAACCGAGGAAGTTTCAGCCAACACTGCTCGTCCGTTCAGCAAAAGCATGACCATAAACAGATTCATTAATTTCATGAGAGACTCCTGTCAGAGAAAGACACAATTGCGTTTACGCCACATCAGATAGCCGTAGTTCTTGCGGGTGTTGGGTGGATTTTTGCCGGCCTCCCAGCGCATCACGCTGCGTCCAAGCGGATGGCACTGACCACTGTCCGGATACATGTTCACCATCTGATAGCGCCAGCGCTCTTTCGGGATGATCGGGGAGGGATATTCGTAACAGACTGCCTTGTCCTTCCCGATACTCTCCATAATTTGTCCCTGCCGGTGGAGCTTGAAGGCCATACGCTCACTGACCAGTACCGACGACTGCAGCGGGCTGGACTCATTACTGACCTGGCCGTTAAACGGGTAAAGTGAGCCGTGACTTCCACCACACCAGAAGAGCACATCCAGTGGCATATGGAATGCACTGGCCAGCGCATCCGCTGCGCAGGCTCCCTGCGCGATGGGGTTGGCAAACAGGATGGCTTCCGGATTCAGGATGGTGGTGAGGCTGCTGTCCACCCAGGTCGGGTCAATCTCGGACAGATAGGCAATATCCATGTCTCCGCCTTCCAGACACCCTGCCGAAGTGATGATGTTCAGCCAGTACGTCAGCGGGTACTTGTACCAGTGAACGTGATAGAAGGCGCCGTTCACCTGCTTATCGTCCTTTCTCGCGGTCCCCATGCCGGTCTTGCCGAGATTGATACTGAAGCCCCCCAGATTGACCATACAGCCTGGCGAACGGCTGACGTCCGTCATGGCCATCGGTTCCCAGTACCCGATGGCCAGGCCGGGACGAACAAAAAGCGGTGGCGGCGCCGGACACAGCTGCAGGGGACTACCCGGATTGCTGGTATCAGGCAGATCGCCTTTACCAACCTGCACGCTGCCGAGTGATAAAGGAAATATGCAGCGCCAGCACACATCGGTGATCGGGTTGACGAATCGACCTTCACACAACGGATCTGCATGTACCTGAGGGACTAACGAAAAAAACAGGAGGATAAACAAAAATGATATTTTTCTCATTGATTATCCCTTCCCCTGAATTTTTCCCAGATGTTGTTTACACCATCGATTATTTCTTTCTGCTTTTTTAAATCCTGTCCCTTAGCGAACTCCTTCAGCACGTTAGAAATAAACTCCAGCCTGTAAACCTTACGCCAGAACGAGTCCTCATCATGTGGTTTTAAAAGAAAAAGCTCATCCAAATCCTTTTCCATATCGCTGATGAGATACTTTGCTTTTCCTTCAACATACCGACAATACCGCCCCTTCTGTATTTCATAATCGTCAATTCTTTCTTTCAGAAGCCTTTCACATTCACGTCGGTGGTTAATTTCTTTATTTTGTCGAACCACCGTAAGCCACTGAACAACAATTAATGCTGCGAGAGCAATCTCAGTAATAGTCATATATTCACCTGACAAATAATCGTAATACGGAATCGTACGGGTCAACGGACGGGAAACACCTCAATATTCAGCCGTTCACCGGAGGGCGCCGGCGTGATCCGCGCCGGGACCGCCGTCAGGCCAAATCGCTTGCTTAGTACGCCGTTCTGGTCGAAATAGATCCGGCTGTCCAGCGCTGCGGAGGTGTCCGGGATACTGCCACGCACCAGGATAATTTTGCTCATCAGGGTTTCCGGCACCTGACGCTTCATCCAGGCCAGCTGGTCGGCATCGTCACCATTGATGAAGTACAGAGTCTGGACAAACGGTACGGTTTTAAGCGGGTTCACCACATCGCCCTTGCGGGCAAACACCCGCCCCTCATTGTCCTTCAGGTCTTCGGTCAGGCGGATGCTGGGATCAAACCAGCGCTGCTCGTACTTCTCCGCACGCTTAATGCCTTCCACCGGCGCCGGACGCTGACTGTTCTCGATAACCCGCTGCTTAAACGCATCCATCGTCTGGTCCCACTGGCCAGAGGATTGCAGTGACTGCAGACGCTGCGTGATGAGCTGCAGCATGTCCTGCTCCCGGACGGGCCATAAATCCCCCCAGGTACCGAGATCAGCCGCCTGAGTCAGCGGCGATAGCAGACAGGCGGCGAGCAGACAGCCTTTCAGTCGTAACATTACTGTTCTCCTTTCATCCGGCGGGCAATGTCGTGCTGGATGTTGCGGGTCACATCGGGCGCGCCCTGAACCACGGCAGGTGAAACCAGAATGACCACATGATGCTGCTGCTGATACTCCGCCAGACTCTTCTCCAGCGCGTCGTTAAACCGATCAGAGAGCGCTTTTGACTGCGCCTCTGTCAGCTGCTTCTGACTGACACTGTCCATAAAGCTGTCGAGCGTCTTCTTCATATCAAAAGCCACCACCCGAGGCGTGGAGTACTCCAGAACCACGCGTGAGAGAAACGCGCTGGTTGCCAGGGCGAAAAGCACGAGAGCAACGATGACGGGTATCCGGCGAAAGGTATGAGAGGTCGTACTGACCGGTTGTTCGGTGTAGTTTTTCATCACTGTTTATCCTCCATGTCATTCACCGGTATTCGGGATTCAAGCTCAGCCATTTCTTCTTTAAAGTTGCGACACGCGAGGCCGTACACCGCATCGTGGATATCGACCCCCTCCTGCCGGCGGGCTTTCATGTACTCAAAATCCGGCCCTTTTGAGGAGTACATCGCCCGGCTGAGCGGGTCGACGAACAGGCGGTGCCAGGAGCAGTTCGCTTCCACCTGGAGCATAAAAGAGGAGAACCACTGCTCTTTGGCCGAACCGAAGCCGTTAATCATGTCTTTCTCCAGCTTGCTGAACTGATCCGGGTACAGCTGGTTATACTTGGCAAATTCCTTCGCTGACTGTTTCAGAATGGCCTTGTACGATGAGTTCCCCCACGCTGCACGTGCGGCGCTGGAGGCGGTCGGGGAGTCGAAGTCCACGATGTTCTGCGTGATGGTGATGTATGCGCCGGTATGTCGACGCGCGGTACGGTAGCCTTTCTCGATGAACTGACCCACTTTTTCATTTTTGAAATCAAGGAGCTTCCAGCCTTCATCGATGACGTTCAGTTTTTTCAGGCCACGCGGTGACTGATACATCCTGTTCTCGATGTAAATAATCAATGAGAACATCACAGCGATAAGCAGAGATGGCCGCGACTCCAGGCCACCGAGCTCCAGTACCACCATCCGGGCATCTTCGTGGAGTGTTGGTTTATCTGAGTTGAAATAGTCCCCGTAGATCCCATTTACCGTGTACTGATCGAGCAGGATTATCATCTCGTCCAGACGGCCCCGGATTGTTGGGGAATCAGCATATTCATCGCTGTCCTTCGCGTCCTGTAAAAACTGCACTACGTCATCAACGCGTGCATGATTACGTTTGCTTAACCAGGCCGCCTGCACTGCCTGCAGAAGCAGGCCTTCATGGACTTCATCCAGGTTGCCGTTCGGACTGGCCATGACCGACATCTGATCGCGTATACGTTCTGCTGACATGTCGAAGTGAGCATCATCCAGCACGTTGGCGAACGGGTTAAACTTGAGGGTATCGCCATCGAGATATACGCCCCCCATGTTTTCACACAGGGACTTATAGCCATCCCCCATGTCGAACACCCAGGCAAACCCGCCGGAGTCGAGCACACTGCGAATGAGGGGCTGAATCAGACCAGTTTTACCTGCCCCGGACGTCCCGCAGACCGCCATGTTGAAATTGGTATTGTTCATTCCCTCGTAGAACAGGTCGATGAACGCCAGCTGATTTCGGTAGGTGGGCGCAAGGAGTCCCGCCGGCGCCAGCGGGCTGTCAGCGACGATCGGCAGGAGGTTAGCCACCTGGAACGTCTCCGCCCGCTTAACCACGCCTGCCGCCTGCAGCTCTTTAAACAGGCCCTCACCACACTTGAACGGCATCATGGCCAGAAAGTTACGCAGGTGATGGTAGCGGGCCGGGATAAGCTGGAAACCGCCTTTACGGTAGCTGTTGAGCACCTGCTGTTCAGCGGCGAGAGAGGCCTCTGTGCTGTCTGCGGTGTACGTGGTGATATTAAAGAAATAGGACACCAGGGAGGTCTGGTTGGTCGCCAGTCGCTGGCGGATATCGCCCCACTCCTGCATTTCCTTTATCACGTTCGGAAAGTACTTCGCGTAGGAGGTTTTGCTTTTCTTCTCCACGTCCATGAACTTCAGGTTGGCTTCGTTCTGGGTCTTCACCTGGTCCTCCACCATCAGCGTCAGCGTGATGACAAAGGGACAGGAAATGGAGAGCTCCGGGTTAAGCAGGTTGGCGTAGTTGTCCGCAGCGGTCCAGAGGAAGGCCATTTCCGGATCACTCTCCAGATGGTAGCTCGTCACCCGGGTCACGCACTCTTTCCCGTCGCGCCCCAGGCGGCCAATTTTCAGATGACCGGCGGTGACCTGCATATCAAAGCTGTCATCGACACACTGATAGTTCAGATCCTGATAGGGGTCCAGCTTATACGGTACGCGGTACATCTCGTGCGGGTCCGGGTTTATCAGCTCACGCATCAGTTCGACCAGCCCGGCAGCATCAAGGATACGCGTCGGAATATAGGCACCGCCCAGTGACGCCCGCAGGATTTTTATCTGGTTCTCCATCTCCACAATTTGCGTGGTGGAGTTCTTCTTCCGGGGCACGCAGCAGGAGATGTACACGCGGTAGTTACGCAGCGTCAGGGGCAAATCCAGATTGTCCGGCAGGGGAAATTGTGTTTCCGCCGCCCGGAGATAGTAGGCGCGGGTGATGGCGTTAAACTTTTTAGCCTGTTTACCGCTCCAGCGGAATTCACGCAGACCGTAGTCGATGTCATTGCCGACCAGTTTGCTGGAGACCAGATGAAAACTGACCGGGACGCCCCGAGGCAGTTTGCTGCGCAGTAAATGCTCCAGTGTGGCGACGATACTTTTATCCGCACCGGGTAAAGGACGCGCCTCAAACATAAAACCGACGGTTTTGTTATTAATAAACAGACCGGTCGCGGAATCATAATCCTTATAGGGCAGAATACGGCTGAACTGGGGGAAATTCATGCTGCCCAGCGTGTCATTGGCTTTCGCGGATTCGTCGGGCAGCTTCAGTGCTGATACCAGTGAATTCACAGCCTGGGTGACAGTATCGATGATGTTATTACTCATGCGGGCGTTCCTTTAAGAGCATTTCAAACAACAAGGGTAATAAATAGCAGGAAGAATATTCACAGCCGCACTAGAAACTCCTTCTTATAATGGAAAGCACAGGAATGAAAAACAATAAACACATGGATGCAATAATCTGACCCATAAAGATCGCATCCAACAACATCGCCCCTTGCCACAAACAAATAAGCAGAGTGATAAATAACAAAACCACATGAAAGAAAACAATCAGGAACAGAAGGTTCGCTGAGAACTCCCCATCACTAATTTCCACCTCCAGGCAGAAAAAATAAAAGACACACAGACTACAGATAATATAGAGGCCTTCATGTCGAATACCCTGAAGGAAATCAGGAGAAAACTCTCCTGCCAGTCCATTGTATGTCAGCCTGGCTCCCAGATAGATGAGCCAGTAGACTGGAGGGATAAACAAAAACCCATACTTTCTAAAAAACAGCATCATACCCATCCCTTGATTATTTGCTTATAGCGTTCAGTGCGTTAAGTTGTTTTTCACGTACTGCTTTAACCTCTTCTTTATTCTTGCATTCTGAAGCCATTTTTTTGGCGTCACCGAAAGTTAATGTCGCTGACGAAGTGACAGTATTAGCTTGAAGAGTCATCCGAAAAGCCTCACCCGCACAAGGTGCATCATGAATAATACTTTGCAGTTGTTCTGGAGTGGCGGGCTGCATATCGCGAAAATCTTCATACTGCACAAAAAAACATCCAACTGACGCAAGGAAAAGAAGAACCAAAAAAATCCCATATAGCAGATCAAAACGTTTCAATTCTTGCCTTTCTTTTTCATCGGCCTTTCTTATTAAATCCCGGGAACGCTCTTCAATTTCTTGTTGTCTTTCCATTGTTCCATCCCTACCGGTCAATCCAGTTTGTTAATCAGCATTTCATTTTGAGTTAGCTTTATATAATTCCCACTGATGGATATACGAATAATACCGCCCATCAGGCACATTAATGATGATGCCATCACAGTCCAGTTTATTAACAGGGCTGGTAAAAGCGCCTGTCGATATGTTTACTTCAAGTGTCTTGCAGTCGTCTTTCCAGTGTCTACCTGCTTCAAGTTCATCCATCGAAAATGAGTGAATGGAGATAACGAACATCCCGGAAAACCCAACCACCGCTATAAGTGCACAGTATATGAATGTATCGCCTCTGTTAACTCGAAGATTGAATTTTTCTGGGATGGCAACCATTGCCAGCGCACCGACCACACCAATAACAAAAAGAATCAGGCATATACCGTTAAGCCATGCAACGTTATGTCCAAGTATATAGTACGCTTTCACTTTCTTATTCCTTATGCTGCATACTTTCAAATAACGTGAGATTGTTAATACTGACCATCGGTCTTACTATTCACCTGCCCCCATCCGATCAAAGGAATAAATCAAGACATAAAACATATAAAAGATCACTGTGGCTGTAAAAAATCCCGTTATTACTGACAGCGTCAAATCAGGAGAACCGGCCCACATGTTTTTATCCATGAACACCATGAAAGAAAATAAAGCACTGAGACCTGCAAGCCCAAATAACATTAAAATATAGGCAAGCGTATCTCTTATAAAAACACCAATAATTACATAGCCGTAACCGCAGATAATGATTGCCATTGCAAAAAACAGTCGTACAAAACCATCAAAACTTAACTGGTACTCAGCCATTTACCCACCCTCGTTCAATGTTTCCATCACGGTGTTCAAAGGCTCGCGTGTTTTAATTTCAATGCACTCTCCTGTATTACTTCCGTAACCTCTGCCTCCACGTGCTTCGAGTACCCGTAGCATTTTTATGCAGATATCTGTATTAGGCATGGGAGTAATATCCCAAATCCCACCGCCACTACTCGGCGTCATCAGCACCAGAAAAATAAAGGCATGCATACTTTATTGCCTCTTTTTATATATTAACGAAGGAATATTTCTTTCATTTCCTCTGCGAGAGTTGTTTGCTTATCGCCACTTATCGCCCTGTCATAATCAGCCTTGCTGACATTTTCAATAACATCACCACACTGAAGTCGATTTTGCGCTGGAGAGAAAAACCCTTTATCGATGTTAGTCTCAAGCAACCGGCAGTCATTTTTCCAGTGATGAGAAAGAGCTTCGGGCACTGTATTACTGTCAGCAGAAAACAGCAGGCTATAACCTGCCAAAAAAAATACCAGCATCATCGCCCATCCGAATAACTCTCTCATAACAAGCTTTTCCTTTCAGTAAATAACATCATTGCACTTTATTTTCAGATAAACTTCCTTCTGGCCTGTACTTAACGGGAAGGTAGCGGGTTGTTCCGTCAGGACAGGACCAGGCATCTTTGCGCCCATTAATTCCTTGTTTAGCATCAAAAGCTGATATCTTGCAGTTTGTTAATGTATTCATTGTATTCTTTTTTCTTAAAATCATTTCCTTATAAGCATCCTCTGGTGACAAAATAACAAGGGCAGTTATAACATGAAGAATTAAAACCCCAGAGAACATGCATACGCGCCACACCCTTCTCTCAAACGCCCTTGATGCAAAAAATCCAACTATCACTCCCATACCAATAGCGAGAAAAAAATAAAATATATAAAAGGAGTCAGCCCGAACAAGCTTATAAGAGAATGTTAAAAGATTAATCATAATCAACCCACCTATTTAAATAACGCCTTACACAAAGATACATGAGCGTAATATCTGCGTCTGAGCACGCTACCGCCCATCCCTTTCAACGCAGAGGGCACTCGTTATAATTCAGAAATGAAAACTTACTGCAGCGCCAGTAATGGCGCTGTGAATCAATTAAGACGAGGTTGTCCCCACGCCGATGGTGTCACGACAAAAAGAACCGTTGCTGGCTGGTGATATACATCATCTGCATCCACATACGGCGCTATCCACAATGACGTTGTCTCCTCCCCTTTTCTTAATGGCCGGGGATAGTTACCAGGAGCCGTTACCGGAGATGTAAAAGTTGATACACTGACCGGCCGAACAGCTGGCGCTACAGCCACGGGCCGATATACCGGCGCACTGACTATTCTGTTATTCGTCAGAAATCCTGACGTTACTGTATTAGTCGGTACCGTTGTCGTTGTTCTGGACTGCATTAAATTTGGCTGTGGCGGCAACGGGTACGAATTAACTGACGTTGTTCTGAAATTACCCTCAGCCAGTTGTGGCAACCCGGCCGCAACCGGCTTTGCGTCACTGCGTTCCTCTTTCAGCTTCGCTTTTTCATTTGCCTGTTCCATCGTCATACAGGTATCCGACGTCGTGGCATTACATTGAAATTCGGTCTCTGTGCCCGCACACCCGGTTAAGAGCAAAGCGCTGCCCAGAGGAATTAACAGCATTAATTCCTTCATGATATTTCTCGCTATTTATCGGTTATTTCTTCAGGTTCATCCTGACTTGGGTATTTTCCTTAATCGCCCGAACAAATTTATCCCCTTCACCCGGACTCATTTCATCGTAAACACGCTTAATCTGGCTGACATCAGATCGGGCTAGAATCAGCCCTGAAGAACCCGAATCAGACTCTCCGACGACAACACCGTTTTTCCGTATGATCCCCCTGCGGACAGGAGTCCGACGGAAAACCACAGCGATCCCGGTAAACACCACCGCCATCAGCAGCCAGAGCCAGAGCCAGAGAATATTATGCGTATAGCTCTGGTCGATATATGCTGCATACCCTGCCGCATCCGTACTGACGGTGGTACAGGCTTCCTGTAAAACCGGAGGCAGTGGTGCGTTCACCGCATCACCATTAAGTTCTTTCGGCCCCGTGCAGTCCTGAATGACATATCCCTCCTGCTGCACAGACTCTACGGTTTTCACCAGTGTCTGGCCGAACGTGTACGGTCCCGTCAGGAACACCAAAACAACCAGTAACATCATCATGGCCAGCGGATACACCACCGCACACTTAACCAACCAGTGAGCCCAGCGCAGTGCTGACAGAACAGCAGTAATGAGAGACTTAGCCATTATTTTCCCCCTGCGGCGCTGCGCCCGGAGAGAACTCACGCGGATCAAGTTTGCCCAGCTTCTTCAGCATCTCGTCAGTATTGAATCCGTTCATACCGCCGCCTGACTGATGATGTGCATCAGCCTGCGGTGCCGGCTCCGCCTCCTGATTCTGAGCCTGCTGTTGCCCGTTCTTTTCCGCTTCCAACTCTTCAATCGTTTTCAGCTGGAATCCATCCTGGAACACGACCGTCACTTCGTTGCCGGCACCAATCGGAATGACCGGGTGATACTGCTCGGCCCTTTTGATGTAGTACTCGCTCAGCGTCTGCGCAGCTTTAGATGCACCACCGCCGACGCCCATTTTCAGAACATCACCGGCGCCAACAGATGCGGTTGCCCCCAGGCCAACTGCCGGCTGTGAAGCCCGTTCCATGCCCTGACCAATCCCGTCAACAAAACCGGCCCCCCATGCCCAGCCGAGGATTTTTCCGTTACGCATCACCACCTCTCCCTTAACCCCGTTTTTCCCCATAAAGGACACGTGGCCGTTAATGGGCTGATCGATGGTTTTATCACCTTTGATACAGCTGATATTGCGGGTACGGACAATGGCGCGCTCACTCGATACATCGCCCCAGGCTTCAAGCCCCACAAAACACCCTGTCAGGTCGTAGGTTTTGCTGTTTGGCATTTCCACACGACCGGTGATACGCAGCTGCATCGGTACAGTTGATTCATTCCCGGTAACAGACGCGTTGGCATCTGCCCCCTCGATAAGCGTGCTTTTTGCAAAGCTCCCCGACGGAATGTACGGCAATGACTTTGCTTTCTTTCCTTTGTCGTAACTGAACGTTTTACGCTGTATCTGGTTTGGTACCGGCACAGACTGGTAGCTGACCTGCGGCGGCGGTGTCATACCATTCCCCGGATAGAATGCCGTCGGAGGCGGTACCGCGGCGCCGGTCTGCGGCGGATAACTGGCTGGCTGCGGCTCCCCTTCCGGACCGGGTGGCGGTGACGGAGGAGTCGGCGCGGGCTCGCCACCAGAGACAGCCGGTTTCACGCCCAGCGCCTTCAGCTGAGTCTGCATGGCATCATTATCACTGCTGAGTTTGTCGATACGTATCTGGTCAGCGGTTCGCGCCTTACTCAGTAGATCCACTTCCCCCTGCAGGGAGTCAAAACGCTTGTTGAGATCAGCAGCCGTCGCCTGCATTTCTGTTGTCGCGTGCTGCTCCACCTTACTGTTGAAGCTGCTGTCGACCACCCCGGTCATATCCGGCGCGGGTTCGCCCTGAGCCGGGGCTTCCTCATCAGAGCTCATGTTCAGATCTGACAGATACAGCCCGCCTCCGACTGCTGCTGCGCCGCCCGCCAGAATGAGTCCCAGCCAGATATATTGCTTACGTTTGATCAGCGTGTTGAAGTTGGCCATCAGCGCTTCACTCCTTCATCTGACGTCGTGACCCAGATCTGCATGCGACCACCGGCAGTCAGCAGGCCCGCCGGGGTACTGAACATGACGGCACGTGTTCCGGGCTGCCAGAAATCGCTTTCACGCACCATACGGGCCGACAGGGAGACGTTATCCAGACTGTAACGGACAACTTTCAGGTGGTGGCCGACCCAGACCCTGTCGGCAGTGGCGCGCAGACCAGCCGGCACCTGCAGTACTTCAGAGGTGACGGGGACAGACTGATACTCATCGGGTACGCTGCCCTGGCGCACGGCGCGATTCAGCGAAACCAGTAACGATTCATAGGGGTTCGACTCTTCCCAGGCTTTTGCCGGACCGGGTGTCCCCGCCAGCTCGCTAACCAGCTGAATAGTCCGGCCTGAGCCCGCTCGGGGCACGGCACGAATGGAGAAGTTCAGCCCGCGTTCGGTTTCCACAATGAAGGTGAATGGTTTTTTACTGACGGTCGCCAGAATGGCGCCGCCGCTGTCGGTCTGCTCCTGGTTTGTCAGGCCACCGTCCAGGCTGTTTATCGCCGTGATGCGATCGCCAGGTACTGTGAACAGATTCGGGTCGGTGTTACTCACGGCAATATTTGCCTGACCGCCATTGGTCAGGGGGACCACTGTCGGCGCCAGCGTACCGCTGAGGGTCGCGGACATCGCTGGGGCGGCCAACAGCAGACAGCCTGAAATAAATAACGGGTTAATTTTTTTCATTATTTATTTCTCCAAAACGCGCCAGCCAGCTGACACCATCGACACGACTGAACTGAATGACATAGCTTTTAATTTCACTGTAGGGTTTGGAATCCCCAATCCACGTTTTCAGCTCACCCCGGATATCCACGCGGTTCTCTGCCGGCCAGGCACGCATCGACGTCATATAAAAGGTGGAATTAACGTTATTGTCTTTAATGCGTTTCGCATCTTCAGCCAGCTGGACCTTGAGGCTGTTCTGCGAGGCGGGTAATACATACCGGAGAAGCTGTTGATGCTGGGCATCAACCGTTTCCGGGGTGACATTCAGACGCAGGGCAACAAAGGACATGCCCAGCTGCTCAATATAAGAAGCGTCAGCCTGGTTCTGAGAGACCGCAAAGGGGGCACTGAATAACATCGGTGTCACTGCCACTTTCTGTTCCGTCTGAAGACGGTAATTATTTATGCCCTGGATAATATTGGTCGCAAGACTGAGGGTCAGGAGTGTCCCCAGACTGATAAATCCCACAGCGATAACGCGGGTGGTATTTTGTCTGGCACCATGTTCCATATGTTATTTCCCCGTTGATTTATTTAATCCACTGCCGGAAACAGGAGTCCGGAACATCATGAAAGAAACCTTTAAGAAGGGAGGTTGGCAGATACCAGTAAATCAGGTCGCGTAGCCAGGAACTGCCCCGCCCTTTTTTCAGTTTCTTGATACCCCAGAAAACCAGTGCCGCTGCAGCCATACCAAAAATGAACTTGCTGGTCCAGAAACCCCAGCCGAGACAAATCACGGCCGGGATAAGTTCATCGAGATATAAGCCAAACCAGCGGGACTGGTTAGTCAGTGTTTCCGGGAAACGGTATCGCTTTAATTCGTCTCCCGTCATCACGTGCTTCCTGTCAGTAACCGGCGACCGACATACCGATGGTGATAAAGGTGGAAATAATCGCGAAGCCAAAAAGGAACTTCACGTTTTTGGTCATCATGTACATGATGCCGCCGGCGACGACTTCTGCCAGAACCACCCATTTGACGACGCTGGATTGCTTACCAAACGTGCCTTTAACGGTCGCATCCCCGGACTTCATCAGGTCGGTTGCCGTGGTGGTGGCCATCGCAGCATCCGGGAAGAACGCCGCCACAGCAGCAACCGGCAGCGCAACTTTAGCGACTTTCAGGGCTTTCTTTTTATTGAAAACGCGAGACAGAAAAGACGGTTTGGTTTCTTCAGGGACAGCAGAGCCCTGAACACTTAATACAGCATTCATATTTATTTCCTTTTAAATAGATAATGTTTAAATGGTAATACCTTCGGGACTACTTATGTTTCAGATACAGACCTCCTTATCACTTCGACTTCAGAGCTATAAAAATCAGGGAATTCGAACAGATGCGCTTTGAGACGAAGATAAACTTCATGCGACTTGCTTCTGTTACTTTTATTTTTAGCTGCAATCAGTTTTTTGTTTGTATCCTCATCAAAGCGGGCCATAACAACAGGACCAAAACTCACACTCTTATAGGTTACAGTTGGATAAAAATCTGGATAGCGTAAAAGGTGATCCTTAACCCTAAGCACAACCTCCCCAGCCTTACTACGTCCGCTTCTCTCTTTGGCGTTTACCAATTTCAGATGCGTATCTTCATCAAGTTTAAAACTTACGCATGGACCTAATGCCGGACGAGTAGTCATTCGCCTCACTTGCACCTCCACTCTACTTTTCAATAGGAGTAGTCTCACAAATAAAACCCCTTAACACAATAGACAAAAGGTCACTATTTATTTAACAATTTATTAACGCGACTTCCAATTAATTCCGTAACAACCTTACAGAATGAAAAAGCCATTCCACTGGCGAATAAAAAATAAAAAACCTCTTCTCTCGTGCGGATTGGTAAAGCTGCAAGAATACGATTAACCCTGTTCTTCGATGTTCCAATCGCTATATTTAAAACCTCTGAAATCTGATTGTGGGAGGCACCCAAAGAATATAGAGCCAGAGTCTCAATCTGAACATCAGTTAAAAAACCGAGTGCTTTTTTAAATTCGTTGAGTTTTTTTATAAAACCAGAGCGAACAGGAGATAGTAAAAAACCACCTCGTTGAAGATGACAGAACTTCCACAGAGTGAACTCCGCTCCATCAAATGACATCCGTTCTATTATAAAATCCCATCGGTTCCCATTAATGGGCAAATTTTCCTCAACGAGCATTTTTCGATCGCCTGAGTAAACTTCGGCGTCAAGAGCTGACAGACGTAAAGAAGAGGAGATTTCCAGACGGTTAAACCATATGTTAACGTTAATATTGTGCAGAAAAGTTGTAGCGAAAGAATGATTGAAATGGGAAAAGGATCCATCACGGAGCCTTATACAAGCAGGATGGCTAGAAAGGTTGACAGTTAATTGCATTTCACGAAAGAAATCCAATTGACTACAGTTGGTGTTTTCAATACGATCCATCGAACACATAGGAGCCTCCTCAACAGGATTCTATGGGCAGCTGATGTGAAGGGGGCCAACCCTTCACATCAGCGATTCTCAAATTTTGTGAGACCTGAGCCTCTCAAACTATGATAAATGTAACCCACTTCCCTGTCACTAAAAATACGCAGATCATTCCGCTTTTATTTTTTATATTTTAGTTTAATAATCTATATAACTGAATGCTGTGTAGTTTACTTTTCGTCACCATCTTCTGATTCTGGAAAGAATGTATCGACCACTTCTTTAGTGTCTTCCAGAATGGTATCAATCATAAATCGCCACTCAAATTTTTGGTTGCCAGAGATATGTGGACTCAAACAAGAAATTCCCAAAATTTTGTTGGTTGCAAATTGCGTCTTCAAAACTGTTTCAAGCAAAACCTTATTGAAAGCCATCTGATTAAAGCCGCTTTCTTTCCTTTCCATTTGCGCTTCATAAACCCTCAAGCCTAACTCGACAAGCATCGTAGACACACTGGAAAAACTAACATCTTTCTCCCTGGCGCCCTCAGCTTTCCGTTTTTCCACAATGGCATTAATTTTTTCAGCAACTTCATCGCTAACATATGCCTGTATCTTTGCCATATCCATCCCTTAATATAAAAAGAAATCTCGATACTATTTACAGCCAACCAACTTAGACGATTCACCAACGATTCAATTCGCGATTCGAACCTAGATTCACCGCCCTTAAACTCGATTCATATGGCGAATAACACCACGAATTGAATCTAGAGTCAATTCGCCAATAAAACTAGATTTCATAAGAGTTGATTCGTTACTGATTCACCCACGATTTATAAGTGAGTCGTTAGCGATTCATCTGCGATTCATATTTATATTACATAATGAAAGATAGTGTAATTTAAGTCACCATAACTCTATGGTTTAAATAATAAATCTGCAAAATTTTAATTTTGCGTGGGGTGTGGTGATTTTGTGGTGAGGAGTGCATATCTGTTGAGTCTGGTTCTGGTCTGGGTTAACGTATTTGCAGGAACCGACCCGGAGGGAGTCTTTTGAGAAAACAACTGGTATTAGCTACCCTGCTTTTAATTTCCACACCTGCCTGGGCTGCTGATTGTTTTGATATGGCAGGACGGGACTATCGAATAGATCCCGATCTGCTGCGGGCTATTTCATGGCAGGAGTCTAAATGGAAAGTGAATGCCATCGGGAAAAACCCGGGATCTGGCTACGGTGCCGGACTGATGCAAATCGACTCGCAACACCAGGGTGAACTGTCGCAGTACGGTATTAAACCGGGACACCTTCTGACTGATGCCTGTCTGAATATTTACACCGGTGCTTATTATCTGGCACTGGCTTTTAAAAAATGGGGAGTCAGCTGGGAGGCAGTCGGCGCCTACAACGCCGGGTTCCGGAGAACGGACAGGCAGGCCATACGACGACTGGAGTACGCCAGGAAGATTGAGGCCATCTACCTGGCTATCAAGAGAAATAAAAATGCCGGCCAGTCATCTTTAACAAAAAACTGAAGACCTCATTCATGAGGTCTTCAGAACAGGGAAGTGATTAATCAATTGCCCGCCATATTAAATGCCGTTCGGGATGCTGAATAATGCTGATATAATCCTTCAGTGCATCCTGCCGTGAAACCAGACGCCTGCAGTTCTGGTCATATTGCGGCCCCATTTCAGCCACGTGCCAGGACAGCCTGTTCATAATCATCAGAGTGGCAATAATGCCTGCTGCATCGGCACTGACCTCACCTTCGAAATAATTTCCCGGGATGCACATCCTGTAATGCTGCTCACCTTCTGGTGCGATATATCCGGTCTGCGTGGTAATGAACTGGATGCTGTTGGGTGCAATATTCCCGCCGACACCCTGTGGAATAACCCAGTAAGACCAGGAACCGCCGTCGTATTCAGAATGCTGGCGTAACCAGCTCGCGGCCATATTATCGGCTAACGGCGTAAAAAAGAGGTCCGGGATAAAATCCAGGCGAGATTTACCATTGGTTACGGCACAGCGCAGATATTTGTCTGTTTTAAACTGTTCGTCTGATTCACGAGTGGCGGTGTTGACTTTCATTGTGCGCATACTGATTTTCTCCTTCGCGGTTTATTAAAACGTTCGACTTCATCACTGAGCGGCGAAGGGCAATTTGCAGCCGACGGGGAGGAAATAAAGGGGCGCCTGGCGTTCATATACCCCTTTATTTCCTCCACGGCTGATGCTAAAAGCAGCCCTCCGCGAAAGATGAAGTCGGGCGATATCGAGCAGGAGTGAGAATGCGCACAACCCTGAACGTCAATCCGGTGTTTATCGGATTCACGTTCAGGCCCTGGAGTGGCGGGTATTTATCGCCACGGTGAGAGCGGCGCATCCTGATAAGGATGCAGCAAGCGAGATTTTGAATTTGCGTCAGGATGGAAGCCCGACAGGGCAGAGACAGCTTGCTGGCTCTGTTCACGACAGCCGTGTCCCGACAGGGACGACGCCCGGGTCAGAATTTATTTAATCTTTCATCAGAGATAAATAGCGGAAGAGATACACAGCAGAATATCGGAAGCGATGTAACAGGGATGAATAAAGAATATTGATGAGATACTACCGCGCCGGAGTAATACGGGCGGCGCGTAGCGCAGCCGGTATTATTCAGCGCCACAGGCGCTGCGGCCTTTTAGCGCAGTCGGGCAGGTTATCCCCTGCCCTTCCGGTTATTTACGCGGCCTCCTGTATTCCGCGCATGAAGTCCCGCATAGCCCTGAACCGGCGCAGATCTGCCAGTCGTTTTTCAAAATCATTGAGGTAGTAAACCGGGGTATACCTCACCCGCCGGAACTGCATCGTGAGCGTGTTGCCCGTCACCACTTCCGCGGCTATCCCCAGCAGTGACAGCTGGATGAAGGCCATATCTGCCGCCACCGGGTCGATGTCAATGCAGCTGCCGAACATGTGCATGGAGGGGTTAATATCCGCTTCAAGCAGGCACTCTGCACAGGCGATCAGCATCCCGGCGGCCCCACACGCCGGATCGCTGACGGTAGCAATCCCTTCCCGGCGGACAGTGTCCCTGACGCCTGGCATCAGCATTCGCGCCATCAGACACTGCACCGAATACGGGGTAAAATACTGCCCTCGAAAGTTATCACCCAGCTCAAGCTCCATGAAAATCGCGCCGAGGAAATCATGAAATTTCGCCTCCAGGGCACACACCATCAGGCAGAACATTTCCTGCATGTTCGCGATGTCGGTGGCCTCGTACCGGGCGCAGATTTTCCGGCAGTGCTCCATGCTCTCCGGCGTTCTTATCCGGGCCATATCCAGCTCACTGGCGGCGAGTGACAGAAAATCACTGAACACTTCCCAGCGCCCCAGATGGCGGCCCGTATCCTTAAAAAGGCTGATAAAACGGCCCCGGCTGTACTGCTCGCTCATCATACGATGAACCGCAGGCACCTGTTCCGCGATCTGCTGCCCTGCCTGAATGACAGGGCTGTTATCCGCGGTTTCTCTGGCCATATTGAACACATCGGCAAAACTCAGCTGTGACATAGCATTATCTCCGCTGTTGCCGCTCCCGAAGGAGCGGCTCACCTTGTCAGTTACATGCGCGTTTGAGTTCAAGCGTGCGGAGCACCTGCCCGAAGGCGGTGTTGTTCATCGCGGGGATATGGACACCACGCCCCTTGCGAACGCTCCGGGCAATATGCCGTCCGAAAGCCTTCAGCGCCGGGTCAATCTCCTGTGCGGCGATGTCGTCCCGCAGGTTGCGCTGATGACGGCGGGGCTTTACAGCCTCAGTGGAAGGTGAAAGAATAGATAGGTTCATATGTACCTCTTAAGTTAATTTGAACAGCCGAAAAAATCGTTCGCGCGACTTTTACGGCATGGATAAAGCAGGGTTTTCCCTGCTTTTTTCATTTCCGGAACAGGTTAAATTCCTCCTTAATGCGCGTTGTAATCTGCGCATGGCTCAGGTTGCACACATCCCGCAGCCGGAAATATCTGGCTCCGTAGCGGGCGTATATCTCTGTCACGTCACCGCAGACCATCTCCTGCAGCATGAACGTTTCCCACTCGCCGTTCTCACTTGTTGACCAGTTGAGCGGGTACATCAGGCCCAGTGAGTCATGGAACGTGTGAACGTCGATTTCTGAGGGGGCTTTAACCGCTGCTTTCTGCCGGCTCAGCCAGTATTCGCGCTCTGATTCTGCTGTAGCCAGCATTCCCGGATGGGCTGAGGATTCGGTCAGGTGTAAGTTCAAACGTCTCTCCTTATGTGGATCACCGGCGGCCCCCGGACCGCCAGATGTTGGGTAAAAAAAGCAGACTCATGGCATATGGGGTTCAGCACGCATTGAGTCAGCAATGTATTTGCGTGCGTCATTCCACGCTTCCTTACCTGTATCACCAAAAAGAAGCTCAACGATTTTCCGGGACTGAAGCCACGGTTGAGCAACGCCGAAATGCACCTGCAGAACGTCCGCGTGCCAGTCAACCACTCCCGCCCCCAGGACGTTATCAGCCATACGCATCAACGTTCCCCACACCAGTTCACTTCTTTCGCTTTCTCTCAGACGCTTGTTTTTAAGCTCTACCAGATGCAGCAGAAGACTTTTTTGCTCGCTAATCGCGTTGGCCAGAAGGTTTTCAACCCATCTTTCGGTAGATTCTTTGGTGGCGGTTTTGACGTTGACGTTCTGTGTGTTCATTCTGCTTTTCCTCTGGTCTGGTGGTTAATCCATCTCTCGGTGAGTTCCCTGGCGGCAAAGGGCAAAGGAGCAACGGCGGGGCGGAAGGAGAAGGGCGCAGACAAAAGTTTTTGCGGTCCCTGGCAAAAAGTTTTGGCGGCGTTCATTTTACCCTTCGGATGACGACACGACGGTGCTACGACCAGCCCTCCGCCGGGGAACGGACGAGAGATGACTCACCAGGGAAGGGATGAGAATGAACACACCCGACACGACGGAACGGCGTGGCGCCATCAGAGTGCCGGCAGGTGTATCGCCGGCACGGTGAAAGCGGCGCGGCCGGTACGGTCGCAGCAAGCGCTGCCGTTGACCTCAGACATCAGACACTAGCCGACAGGCCCGAAACCGCCTGGCGGGTTCGGCGGAGCTTACCGCGTCTTTTCGCGGTTAGCGGAGTGTGGCTCGACGACCGGACAGCACAGCTGGCCGGGAGCCGAAGGTGTCCAGTATGGGTGTGCTTTTAAAGCCTTTAAGGGTTAAAAAGAGACATCACAGCAGGGAGAAGAAGAAGCAGGAAGACAGCGGGCAGCAAACAGGGAAGACGCGGAGAGGAAATGCGGGCGGCGCGTCAGCGCGGCCCGGTTTTTCCGGCGCCGCAGGCGCGCGGCCTTTTTGCCCGTCTCGCAGGCAGGATGAAAGGTTTAAGACAGCTACTGTGCGATCGCAGCGTTTCATTTCCTGCATTAAATTCTCGCCATGCAGTCATGCCTTCCAGCAGTTCACTAAATACGTCTCGCTCTTTCATCTGTGCCCTCTTCGCCTGCTTTCCGGTATCAAGCACGGAGCAGGGAAAAATAACCTTCCCGGTAATAGCTAATGGATGCGTACATTAGCTTTAACATGAGAATAGAGGGGGAAAAAGGGGCTACCGGCGAACGGTAACCCCTTCATAAAGGCGCTTCAGGCATGTCAGACCAACGCAGCCCTGAAAAGGCGGGGTATTCCCCGCCTCCAGGTTGCTACTTACCGTTGGATTCGTAAGCCAGGCTTGCCGCGACCTCCCTGTTCCCGTCCTTTAGCCGGACTTCGCATAAGCGGTTCCGGGTCAGGCATGTGAATATCAAGAGCGTTAAACACACGATTAATACGCACCAGACCAGGGCGTTTCGCGGTAGTTTCATGGTTTACTCCTCCTTGCATTGAGCACGGTAAGAGGCCATACTGTTGTTGATGAGACATACAGGGGGCCTCGTGGGTTAATGAAAATTAACTACGGGGCTTTCTGCTTTCTGCCACACAACACGGTAACAAACCACCTTCACGTCATGAGGCAAAAAGCCTCAAGCGCCACCGCCAGTATACCTTACCCGCTGCCAGACTGACCAGGCATCGCGCCATCATCGTTCTGATTTGCCGCGAAAATACCCGGGTCTGCTCTCAAGCTCCCGCTCGATCAGCTCGTCGGCAAACAAGGGCGCAATCCTGTTGATGCGGCGAACCAGATTCCGGTGGCGGGCGGCGGCTTTCCGCTCGTCGCTCCAGCGCTTAATCTGCCTCTCGTCCAGAAAATCCACGCATACCGCATATCCCGCGCCCGCCACCCAGCAAGACATCACTTCTTCAGGTGCCGCCTGCCCTGCCTCCACGACAACGGAAACCAGCTCCTGTGGACCCGGGCAGGGTCTGTGCGGCAGTTTCCAGCGCAGGGAATAGCGCCACTTCATCCGTGGCTCCGGTGTGTCAGCTTGTTCGGGACCTGCCAGCGTTCTGCCTGACGCACAGACTCCGGCGTCTCTCTCACAATGAAGCTGATTTCATGCATGACACCATACAGCGGCTCCCCGGCATCCCGCAGCCAGTCCAGAGAGGCCAGCGAGGCATATCGCGATCGCCAGTGCCAGAAGGCAGGGGCAAGCTCACGCGCGTCAAACTCATCGGCCCACCGGCGGTACCAGCTGATGACCGTTTCCGGTGACTGGAAATTCAGCTCCGTGACGGCCTGTCCCAGCAGGTTCTGCCGTAACCGCCAGTGATGCGTCATTGCGCGTTCTTCCCGACGCATCTTACGGGTAAAGGCGAGGCTGCTGCGCTGTTTCCGGCGCTCAGTCCGGCTGTGCTGCACCTCGGGGAACAGTTCGGCCTGAACATCAACCGGCAGCGGCAGCGGACAGCACTCCCCGTGACTGGCAATCAGTGCATCGAGCGCCTCTTCCACCTGCTTAAGACTGCTCAGACGATGTTTCGGGTCCCAGTTCAGGCCGGGAATGCGCTGCGCCACGGTCGTGTTCATGCGGCTGTTCCCGGTCAGCAGGCGCAGAAAGGTACGCACGTGTGGCGCTGCAGACAGACGAGCACCGCGCTGGCGGGCATTCTCCACGGTCATGATGGCCTGCAGCGCAGCCTGCCGGGCAGGCTGCAGGGTGACAAGGGAACGGGACGAAGGGATCATTGTGCGCCCTCCTGTTCCAGCGTGCTGATGATACTGGCGCAGGAATATCCGTCAGTATCGAGACACGCTATCAATGCCAGCGTGTGGGAGATCAACTCCGGGTTAAATGCTTCCATGCTGCGAACAACAGAGAACGGCTGGCCACCACGTGTCACAAAGACGATCATCCAGCGCTCACTCAACTCTCCGGGGCTGCAGACAGCGACATCAAAATGGCAATGGGCCGGAGAAAAGCGGATCTGAACCGGGAAAAAACCGCCAAACTCACTGCGATATTCACCGTTCACGGACCAGCCTGACGGCAGATGCAGAACACGCATCACAGCATGGGTCAGCTCACGGCGAAAATCTTCACCGGCAGCGCGGTAATCTTCCAGCTCGTCGATGGACATGGTTTTCAGGACGTCCAGAGTCAGTAACGTTTTCATTTTCAGTCTCCTTATCGCCGCCCCGCAGGGCGGCGTCTCCGTTATCAGGCTGCGTGTGAAGTCGGTTCGTCAGTGTCCGGGGCAGCATGTGCATCGTCCGGCTTTGCGGCATCCGGGGACTGCATCCAGCCCGGTACCCAGCGGGAGCCGGAGAGCCATTGTTCCGCATGGCTGGCAGCATCCCCCTTCTTCATTTTTTCGGCATCCGAGGCGGCTCCGGTCAGCCCGGCCTCCTTCAGCGCCGCCACAATCTGGGCCTTGCTGAGCAGCCCGAGGAAGTTATCCGCTGTCGGCTGCCACCAGTCGCGCAGATGAAATCCCAGCGCCGCCTCCACGCCATCGAGGTCACTGCGGCGGGTATGTCCACATTCACGGGTCTGGACACCGTCTACGGAACAGGCAGTACAGAAGGCCATCAGCGACATCAGGGTCTGTCCGTCGAGGGTAAAGAAGGTGGTGAAATCTTTCTGCCACCCCTCCGGCAGCAGGGCTTCCAGACGGGCTTTCTCCTGCATCAGATACCGCCATGCCTGACCTTCCTCTCCGGTCGGGGCTTCACTGGTCAGGCCGCTGTGATGCACCTCAAGGCGCAGGACGAACGGATGCCGGGTGGTGGTGCAGTAGTCAAACACGCAACTGCACAGCCGCCAGGCCATCAGGGCCACGGCTTTCTGTGGCTGCTTAACCAGTTCGGCCTGAACCGCCAGTGTCCTTTCTGAAGACATTTTTTTCAGCAACGGTACGCTGATGCCCTCTGCCGCATCCGGGATACTGCGGGTGACCACATGTACGGCAGCCTGATCGCCACCGTGTTCCCCGACGTCAGAGACCGCCGTCTGGATCTTCTTCTGGACACCACGCTGGACGCAAAGCTCACCGTCATACAGACTGACCACCACGCCACAGGCCGCTTTCTGCTCCGGTGTCCACGCCCGAACTGACGCCGCATTTTCAATCTCATCAATCAGCACCTGAATCGCGGCTTCATCCTCAAAAGTTTCTGTTGCCTCCAGCGTGGCGTACAGTTCATCAAGACGCTGCAGCTCCTCAGCGCTGAATTCCCCCTCCGGCGCCGGCAGCACCAGATAATGCTCGCGGTCATCGCCGTAGTTTCTGACGGATCCTTCACGAGCCAGTGACCATGACCAGCCTTCCTGTTGTTCGATGGCCAGCGCAGCCGCCGCCAGCTTCTCCTGAACCAGACGCTCAACCAGTACCCCGTCAGCCGTTCCGTCTCCCTCCTGGGCGCTGAACAGATCCTCACGCACCACGCCCCCGGCGGCCTCATACGCTTCACGACCGATAAACACGAAGCGGGAGTGGGTTACGGCGATTTCCGTATCCGTGATGGCCCGCTTCAGCAGGTGAGCGGGTGTGCTGCCGTATGAGGTTTTCACCTGGTCATACACCTGCACCTGACGTGCCGGGTCGCTCTCCAGACTCAGGGCCTGACACTGCTCCACGTCGAGTTTGTCCTCTGCCAGCAGGGTGATCAGTTCCGGGGCGAGGTTTGCCAGCTTCAGCATCCGCTGAACGTGACGGGCACTGTAGCCCAGCAGGTCCCCGATTTTAGCCGGGGTTTTCCCCTCTTCTGACAGGGTGCGGAACCCGCTGATTTGCTCTGCCGGATGCATGGCCACCCGCTGGTTGTTCTCGACCATCGAGGCAACCATCGCCAGGTCGTCACTGACACGCTTGGCAACAACGAGATACCCGGCATCGATGCGCTGCTCGCTGAGCAACTGTTGCAGGGCGGCAAGACGGCGGCCACCTGCAGCCACACCTGACATACCGTCCGGCAGCGAGTGAACCACCAGATTCTGGATCAGGCCGATCGCCATGATGGAGTCAGCCATCTCCCGGACACTGTCAGCCGGATAGGGGATCGTGCGAACGTTCAGCGGGGATTTGACCAGCCCCGACAGCGGCACCATCTCAACCTGAGCAGCCTCAAGCGCGGCTTTCAGGGCGGCGGATTCGGCAGGGTTCACCGATTTTTTGCTGGTTTTAACCGGTGCTTTTGCTTTAGACTCGGTCACTGACATAATTGATTTCTCTCCGATATTGGTTAATGTCTGCCGGGCAGACCCATCTGCCCGGCACCTATTACGGCTTATTGCGTTTTGCGTACTCCGTAGTCCCGGATATAGCGGTTCATCAGGTCCTCGCCGCCCGGTTCAAAATTCCAGACGCGCCAGATCATGCTGCCGTCATCCTGATGACGGACGACAAGACGAAAATGGGTCCCCTGGTCATCTTCAATCGCCACATTCTGATACTGCGCGGCGACAATCTGAGCCTGCTCGCGGGTAAACGTGCCATCCGGCAGAGATTCAAGCGGGGACAAAACGTTATGGTCCATATGTTTCTCCTTCTCTGCCCCGCCTGAACGGGGCGTCTTCATCATGGTTTAAAAGGGCGCGTCGTCATCCATTGGTGGGAAATCATCCGGGAGTGGCTGAGGCGGTTGCTGAGACGGAGCCGCATCCTGACGGCCTTTCTTACCGCCCTTCGCTTTCGGGGATTTAGCCGGGGCCTGAGCAGGTTGTGCCGGGGCGGCAGGACTCTGTGGCTGCGCGGCGCTCTCAGGCACACCGGATTCACGGCGGCCGCCGAGCATCTGCAGGGTGCCGTTCTGGCCGACCAGCACCTCGGTGACGTAGCGCGTGACTCCGGCATCGTCCTGCCAGTTGCGGGTGCGCAGCTGGCCCTCGATGTAGACCTGTGCGCCTTTACGCAGGTATTCGCCCGCCACTTCCGCGAGCTTGCCGAAGATCACCACACGGTGCCATTCGGTGTTTTCGCGCATCTCTCCCGTCTGCTTGTCACGCCATGTTTCAGACGTGGCCAGCGTCAGATTGGCCACTGCGCCCCCGTTGGGCATGTAACGCACATCCGGTTCCTGTCCCAGATATCCGACCAGAATGACTTTGTTAACGCCACGTGCTGCCATGATGGATCTCCTTACGCTGTTGTTTTGTCTTTAAAAACCATCACCCGTTGAGTTGCCGGGGCCGCGGTTTTGACTTTGTGCGGGGACCTGCTGAACCTGCCCCCTGGTTGTTACCTTCACCCGTTTGAGAGCCGTTCGCCGCAAGGGCAAAGACGCCACGGCCTGACGCATCTGTCCGGGGCAGGACACAAAAGTTTTTGCGGTTCCATGCAAAAAGTTTTGTGGACTGTTCATTACACCCTGGACAGCCAATGCGACAGGTTGTGGCTATGTCAGCCCGGGCGAATGGACTCAAAAGGGTGATACGGGTACCAGGGGAAAGGAGCAGGCACCCGCCGCAACGACGGAACGCGCGGGCGCGAAACGGCGTTGCCCTGCAGAGTGCCGGCAGTCCTTCGCCGGCACGGTGAAAGCGGCGCGACCGGTACGGTCGCAGCAAGCGCTGCCGTTGACCTCAGACATCAGACACTAGCCGGCAGGCCCGAAACCGCCTGGCGGGTTCGGCGGAGCTTACCGCGTCTTTTCGCGGTTAGCGGAGTGTGGCTCGACGACTGAACCGCGCCAGCGGGTCAGGAGCCGAAGGTGGCCCCGGGGCAGATTGTGTGAAAAGAAAGTTAAACAGAGGAAGAGCTGCAGCAAGGTGGAGAGTACCGGTAGGTCTGGTCAGGTCAGGACTGAGATTCTCCCTTCTCTTTTCTGTACTGAACAACGCAGTACCAGGCAGAAGCCAGGAAAGCGAAAACGGTGATCAGGACACGAAATTCGTCACCCGGCTCTTTCCCCTGCAGCATCAGCGTTATGATGATGCCGGCAACGATAATCCACGCCATGCCACTCCAGAGGCGCAGCTTATCCGCCACGACATGAATCAGAACAAAAGCAACGACCAGGATAGCCCCCCACAGAGCCGATACCGGCTGAAACGGAATAAAAAACAGGTTAATACCGGTTAAAAGCGTCACGGCTGCAAACATCAGAGACATACGCACAGATTACCCTCTCTGGACACACTGAGAAAGAAAATCAATTCTGCTGATCATCGCCCGGTTTATTATATTCGGGTGCATTTGCGCGCGGCAGCTGCTGACTGTTCAGTCGATGTACGCGGAGCCGTTCATGGAAATATTCGCGCAGGTGTTCAGGCTGTTCCCGTTCAACAAGTTCCGGCACGACGGGCTTGCTCATCCTTTCCTGCCAGGCGACAGTAGCGGCCACCTTATCGACGGCAACGTTGTCCTGCTCCTCTTTTGGAAAAGAGGCGATATTCCACTTTGACATATGAATCACCGGTCTGCTTTACAGGAATATATCCCTGATAATACGCGTATTCCCGGGCAACGGCGACTGACAACGGAGAGGAGAGTGCGCGGCGCCGGAGGCGCGGCGATGTATCTCTCCGGCACGCGCAGCCTGCCAGGGTTTTGCGCGCGGGCTGACAGGTGCCCTCCGGCCCGGACGCCTGTCATCGAGCTTACTGATTACTGCCCTTTACCGCCCTGTAAGATGAAGTGCCCGCCGATGTAGACGGCACACTGGCAGGTCATGTAATAGCAGATTTCATCCATCACCTGGGCGGTGGTCAGTTCCCGCTGACCGGCATCGCGGCGGCGGGCATTCATCAGGGCTTTGTACTGTCGCAGGATATCGCGGCTTTGTGGTGCAAGTTTCATGTGCTTTCTCCTTAACCGGCGGGCTTCCCCGCCGGATAGTAATCAGTTGCTGAATACATAGCCTTCATGGAAGACATAGCCGCTGCTGAACAGATCCCGCGCGTAAGCCTCATAATCGAAATAGACGCGCAGGAATTCAGGCACCTCGTTTAACAGGCCGTGATCCTCCACAAAGCCATAAGCAAAATCCTCCTCGCTTTCAGCCTCGCCACAATACGCATCATCAAAGGCGTCATAGTCGCACTCGCCGGTATATTCCGCCCAGGCCACAAACGCGGCGGCGCGTCCTTCGTCCTGCGCCTGCCGGAATGCCTCGATAAACGCCCACTTAACAGAGGATTCAGAGGCAAACTGAGACGGGATCCCTTCCCAGTCCTGAAACATAAACTCGGGGTCATCCTCTGCGGCATGCAACGCCCGGCAGGCGTCATAAAATTCGTCTTCGTCGTCGAAATCGGTTAAATCAAACCATTTGCCAAAAATACTGCCGCCGTTGTACTGGTGATATGTGCCCACGTAGACGGCCGGAACGGTTACTGATGAATTCATTTTTTCGTCTCCCTGCGGGGCGGCATGGCCGCCCCGGTCGTTAATCAGTCCAGCGCGGCGTAAATGGCACTGCATTCCGGGTGAAAGGTAATGTGATTCCAGAGCTGGGCATCACGCAGCATATAAAGGCGGGTCAGGGCCGGATTACTGCTGTCATGATTTGCCGCCAGACGACGGTTAACGGCCAGCGATGTCAGAATAATGCCCGCTGCGTCGGCGCTCACAATGCGGTCAAACCAGTTTTCACTGTTGACCAGATGAACCCGGCCACAATCCGGCATCATGTAACCGCCGCCCTCTGGCAGCCGGATAAAGTGCCAGAACTCACTGCTGTATTCAGGCATCCATTGTTTCGCCAGCGCATACACCTGCAATTCTGCGAGCATGAAATCCGTGCCGAACAGGTACGGCATAAAAGACAGGCGGCCACACTCTTCAACATTCAGGACGGGGCGTGTTGTCACATACTGCATGGTAAAACCTCCGTAATGACATGGACTGCGGCACCGGGTTGTGCCGTGCCGATACGTCAGCCCGGCGGAAAGCGGAAGATGCAGGGGCGACACCGGAGGCCGCAGCGCAGATAAAGCGCGAAGCGGGTCTGGACGGTTTTCGAGCGAAACCTGAGCGAGAAAACGACGGGAAGAACGGCGAGCATCATATAAAAAACTGCGACCGGGTGAGGATGGCGGCGTCAGCGCACCCTTGCATCTGCAGCGGCCGGGCTATAGTGAAGGCACGGCACAGGCCGCACACGGTACAACGATAACTGAGGGTTGTTTTCACTCAAAAGGCCCGGAAACCGGGCCGGGTAGATGCTGAGCCGACAAGGTGACATCCTTATCGCACCGGACCTCCTGCGCCAGCTGGCTGACAAGGGAGAGGTCCCCTCCTCCCCTGACATTCTGGCCCGTAACATCAGAGATCTGAAGGCTCGGGCCTCTCTGACCACGTCACTTAAAGCCCGGCGATCAAACCGACGGCGGACCGGATCGTCTCTGAAACGCAGCAGACCAGTGATAACCCCTGCGCCCTCAATGGTTTCCTGCCGCTCGTTAACCAGGATGAGCAGAACCAGGCAGAATCGTCTACCTGGATGGGGTCAGTTAAATTGATACTTGTTTTGTACAGAGACTACTGCATTGCGGCCTGACCGCTTTGCTACGTAGAGAAATTCATCTGCGCGTCTGAGTAACTCATTAATATCTTCACCGAAATATTGGGAAGACGCCACTCCTGCTGATAATGTCAAATGTCCCACAAAGGGAAAAATAGTGGTTTCAGTTTGCTTTCGGATACGCTCTGCAATATCAATTACTTCATCAGATTTTTTTTCAGGTATAACGATTACAAACTCTTCACCGCCAAATCGACAGATAAAGTCGTTTTCCCGGCATATTTCCTTCAAAAGAGTCGCAAGCTCTTGCAGCACCTTATCTCCAGCATCATGCCCGAATCGGTCATTTACTTGTTTAAAGTGATCTATATCAATTGCAATAATGTTTACTTGCTTTCCTGAGGAAATGGACTCATACATTTTCTCAAAACCGCGTCTGTTGTAGAGCCCTGTAAGTGGATCTTTTATCGCCTGCTCGCTGAAGGCTTTGAGTTTCGTCTGTGTAGATATTAAATTTTGTTTTACCGCCTCTTTGAGTTCCTGAGCTTCATAGTACCAACCCTTGATATTTTGTAGTACAGAAGGATCGCTCCGCTGGCTACTACCAGCCTTTACAGCATTTGCCAGCCGCTCCAGGGGGGTAGCGACTAGTGTACCAAGATATATCATTAAAATAGCGACAAAAAATACGACGAGGGTAATGAATCCAACGATCTTTTTTACCGAAAGGTTGACTAACGCATCGACCTCCTTTTCACTTCCGGAAATCCAGATACTCCAGTCAGTTTGTCTTAGTCGTGCAAACCCAGCGACATAATCCCTATTATTATTAGCTAAACTGAGCTTACCACTTTGCGAGGAGTTAAGTTGATAATGAATTTCAGGGGAAATATTTTCAACAGTACCCACTGTATCAGGATCATGACTAAACACCACCATACCATTGCCATCAACTATTTTTATGTCAGTATCTGGGGGATAAAAATGCTGACTTAAAATATCACTTAATATACTATGTTTTTTTAAATAAATTGTCCCCCCCATATACCCAAGATAAACCCCATGTTCAGAAAAAATAGGTTGTGAAAGAAAAACAACATAATTTCCGGAAGCCGAAATAAACGGCTCAGAAATGGAAGCTACCTGATTTTTTACAGCTCTGATACTGGCATCTGAAGTCAGTATCTTTCCAACTAAACCCAGACTTTCAGGCGAGGTTGCTCTTACAACCCTCTCGCTGTTAACAATGACAACTGAATTAAAAAAGCCAGACTGTAGCCTCAAACGATCCGCCTCACGTACTAGTTCGTCGGAAGCTGAAAGATCGTGGATCTGCCCAGAACTCCACCTCAGCTCACTTTGCGCAATCGTCAGGTACCGATCTGTAGTGTCGGCCAGCTTACGAGCGTATGCGATGTTATTCTGAACCGTACTTTCTTCTATGCTGTCTCTCTGAAACACAATCATTATGCATAACAGCATGGTTCCGGTAAGCACTACAGCGCCTGTAGAAAGGGCTGTAATGAGAGTACGAAGACGAATTTTGTAGTTATTCATGTGTTAAGATGATTGTTGTCAGCCTTTAACCGTCTACCACCTTTGCATGACCAGTATCTTTTTTCAATAACGGTATAAATTAAAAGTCTGGTTGTTTTCTGATTCTCATTGCCCAGCCTCAGTCTTAGCTATGAAAGGAGGCCTCAACATTACAAGTGGAAGCTAAGAGAATTCTCCCATAGCCACAAGCACATAGGGCAGCATTGTGCTTGTGGGGAGTCATATTTTCTGCTTATTTGATACTCTGTAGAGCTGGCGTAACACTGATACTTATCCAGTATGTTATTAATACAGTACAGCTGCACAAAGCCGCTACGTGCGAAAAGTGGTCTTTTGCTAATTTAAAAAAAAAGATAATTGGTATGCTTTGACTGGCCGTCCTACGAAAACCTCACAACAGGAAAGATAAGATGAAACAGGTCAGGATTTATACACTCAAAGATACACAGTCAGCAGAAATTTATTTTCACAGACACTGGCCCCGGCACATGGTCTCCCTTCCCGCTTTTAATATATATGTAAATCATGTCTATCTGGGGAATGAATGTCAGGTTATTGCAACAGTGACTTATCAGAAAGACGCTGATATACAGGCTATAAATCAGAAGTACATGAAAAGCGATGCGTTCATGTCTGACATGGAAGGTTTCGACATGTCTTCTATCCTCCGGGTGGATGAAATCAGCATTAAAGAAGCACTTTTCTGACACTACGACTTTCTTAGCATGATGCAGGGAGATTCTTCACAATCAGTGAAATGAATAAACAAGAATTAACCTGCAATAAACGCGGGCGTAAGGCAAAACATCCACCAGTTCCGCTATTCGCTTTGAGTTCAATTTATGGATGTAATATACTTATTGGACCGCTCTGCGGATGATTCATAATCTGGCGTTTTTCTGAGCCTTTCGTTGAGCTGTCGGGTAACACAGATAAGTCTTTGCTGGCTGTGAGAAACAGAGATCGTAACGCGATTGTCGCGATTAAAGGTCCAGACCAAAGGGAGGGCACGTGTAAAGCAAAGCCTGCGTCCTCTACATCGTCGCTTTAACAGCAGTCCGTCATATGGCAGGCCGTTAGATATCTCGTTCTGAGCATTACCGACGCTCAGGTTTGTCACTCGCCACAGAAATACCAACATACATACCGATACCCCACATAAGCTGTGAAAGCACAAATATACACTGAGATATATCAACAATCAGCAAAGGAAGAAGAGCAACCGTCACGATCAATATCAGGCGGCTACCGAACTTCCGGCGCACAGGCTCAGCGGCGTCAACCGGGACTCCTGTATATCGCAGAACATGCCTTAAACTCGCGTTCATAACCACTCCACTCAAAACAAATACTCTGTACTTCAGTATATTACACTTTGCTAGATAACGGTTCTCCTGACATGACAAGATCCTTATGGATTTTAGTGACAGTATCAACGGTACTCTTTTGTCATGTGTAGGATTTCTGTGTTGTTGTAGCTTATGAGCGAAAGCAGAAGTCCAGGTTGACAGCCCCAGCCAGTGCCCATGGTGAAATCTGATATATCTCACCAGTCAAAGGTGATTCATGCCAGTAAAAAACACTGAACGCACGTAGACACCCCAAATGTAAGCTGACATCTCTTTATTTCTGACTTATAATTTTTAGAAGGTGATGGCGTTCCACCTTTCCCAACCGCCCCGTCCGGGGCTGATGACGCCTGATATGACTCTTGATTTTCAGGAGGTATGTCAGGTCGTCCCTAAATCCCATCGACCTGTCTGCTTCCCTTAACGGGGATATTCTTTTGATTAATGTATTTGGTCACCTTAATCCTGACAGCGACGCTGTCTGCACCGCTACCGTGACGGCGGGCTGGCTCAACCGGTGTAACCGTCCTGCCCGAGCCTGGCGGCCTGGTGAAGTGAACCCTGAGACACACTATATTTTTGAAGCTGCCACGCTAACCCTACCGCCCTTGCTTGATATCTCACTGAAAGATGAACCTGTATGGCTGGTCGATTTTACCGAACCGGCTCAGGGGCCTGCTGACCTTTTTCAGAGCAATATCATCGGAATTATCGATCATCACCGGCTGGGCGGTCTGATCACCCAATTGCCGCCAGAGGTCTGGATAAAACCGGCAGGCAGCAGCGCGACAGTACTCTGGCTACTGATGGATACAGAAATGCGCCGTACGATGCCCCCGGCCCACGCTATCCTGCTTCTTGGCGCGTTGCTCAGCGACACCGTTAATCTGTGCTCTCCCACCACAACACAAGACGATATCCGTTCCGCCACTGAACTCTGCGTCCTTTCAGGGGTAAAACGCACGGCTTTTGCCCGAGGGCTCCTGACAGCTAAAACCGATATCACCGGAATGTCTGCAGAGCAGCTTCTGCATAAAGACCTTAAAGCCTTTTCGCTCGCCGGTATGAATGTTCGTATAGCGCAACTGGAGGTCAGTTCACCTGACCAGGTCACCCCTCTGCTGGATGAATTGCAAAGTGCGATGGTGCAGTTGGCAGTCATGACGGAAGCCGGGCTTATCGCGCTGATGGTCACTGATATTCATACATGCTGTTCTTCACTCTATTTTGCCGGGCCGGAGGGTATCAGCGCGGCTCCATGTTTCGTAACGGGTATGGTAAGCCGGAAGAAACAGCTTCTGCCCTGGCTCGAACACCATCTCAGTCAAAGCCGGAGATAGCCATGAAAATCTACACACATGCACTTGTTCTTGTTCAGGGGAAAGAGGATGGCGTCCCTCTTCTCGCACTGGCGACAACACTGTCCAGTATGCTGCAAATGAAAATCACCATTGCTCATATCTGTAACGACTACCGGGAGATGAACTACATATCGGACAGTCTGATGAACGATGCCGTATCGAAGGAGGTTGTCCTGGCGAAGGCGCTGCTCAGCGAGCTGACATCGTCTGTAGCTGAGCAGGTTAATGCGAGAGAACTGGTCACCATGCGGCGATTCGAAGATGTACAGAAATGTATCAACGATACCGGCGCGGACCTGGTGATAGCTGGCCACCGGAACCGTTTTATGGGAGCACTGACGTCCCGTTCGGCTGAATACGTTAACCACCTGAACGTAGACGTTTTGATTAAACATATTCATGACTGAGCTACAGGAGAACTGTATGAATTTTCTACTTGAAAAAGTCACCGCCCGCGAAATTCTTGACTCCCGCGGTAATCCCACTGTTGAGGTGGATGCTTTTACTTCTGACGGGCAGATGGCGCGAGCGTCGGTACCGTCCGGTGCCAGTACTGGCTCAAGAGAGGCAACGGAGCGCCGCGATGGGGATACAGGTCGCTTCAGCGGGAAAGGGGTCCGTGATGCCATTAAGGCCGTGGAGACAGAAATCTACGACGCAGTCAGGGGAACCGATGTGCGGGAGCAGCGGCGCCTGGATAATCTGATGCGGGAACTGGACGGCACGGAGACTAAAAGCCGGCTCGGTGCTAATGCTATTCTGGGTGTTTCGCTGGCGGTGGCCAGACTGGCTTCTCAGGTCACCCGTCAGCCACTTTACCGCTATCTCGGCGGACTCAATGCCAGTCTTTTGCCGGTTCCGTGCATGAATATTATTAATGGTGGAGTTCATGCCCGTGGTCAGGGAGCCGATTTTCAGGAATTTATGATAGCGCCGCACGGTGCATCATCGCTGACAGAGGCCATTCGTCAGGGCAGTGAGGTCTATCAGGCTTTGCGCCAGATCCTTCTGTCCCGGAACCTCTCCGCTGCGGTGGGTGATGAAGGGGGATTTGCCCCGGCCGTATCTTCGAACCGGGATCCTCTGGAATTCATTGTTCAGGCCATTGAGAAAGCCGGCTACCGTCCAGGGGAAGATATCAGCATCTGTATGGACCCCGCATCCAGCGAATTTTACCGCGACGGGAAATATCACCTTCGTACCGAAAACAGCGCCCTGAGCTCAGAAGAGATGACGGATTATTATGGTGAACTGATGAGCCAGTTCCCGATTGTCCTGCTTGAAGACGGTCTTGCCGAGGATGACTGGACCGGGTGGAAATATCTGCATAATACACTTGGCGGACGAGCGGAGCTGGTCGGTGACGACCTTTTCGTCACGAATGTGAAGTATATCCAACGAGGTATTGAAGAAAACCTTGCCAGTGCAGCGCTTATCAAACTCAATCAGATTGGTACGCTGAGCGAGACATTTGATGCGGTTTCACTGTGTCATGAAAACGGATGGGGTGCCTTTATTTCGCACCGCAGCGGTGAAACCATAGATACATTTATCGCTGATATGACAGTGGCGTTGCGTGCAGGGCATCTGAAAACCGGCGCACCTTGTCGTGGCGAACGCATTGAAAAATACAATCAGCTTATGCGTATTGAGCAGGAACTGGGTAGTGACGCGCGTTATGCAGGTATTAAGGCATTTGTTCGCCGTGGATGATCGAAATCATCACGGCATCTGAGGTGCGTATGCCGGCTGAATCCGGCATACATCCTGCTTCAGAATTTATATTCACCTTGTATGGGGAGATTCTCGTTGAGTCAGTTATTGGCAATTATGATTGGTGGCGCCACTGGTTGTGTCATCCGCTGGTTTTTGGGGATTAAGCTCAACAGTTTTTACCCCTCACTTCCGCCAGGGACGCTTATGGTTAACCTAATGGGGGCTTTTATCATCGGTGCAGCAATGGCATATTTTATGCGCCACCCCCAACTTGATCCTGCATGGAAACTGCTCATCGTCACTGGGTTGTGTGGCGGGCTGACCACCTTTTCAACATTCTCTGTGGAAGTCTTCTCATTACTGCAGACGGGAAATTATTTATCGGCGCTCACATCTGTATTGGTTCACGTCGTGGGATCGCTGCTTATGACAGCGGCGGGATTTTATCTGATAATGTTACTCATATGAATGTTACAGCACAACCATAGTCGGATATAACACGACTGGCAGGCTTTATGTACGCTGTTCAATGCCCGCTTCTGGAATAGTGCGGGTATTATTATTTTGATTCACATTGAGTATCGGAACTTAGGTTTGACAATGATTGAATAACTAAAGTAGGGAGTTAGACTGACATATATTACAGGAGTACTATTGTCCACCGATGTTCTCTTATCGTCAAAAGCCGGCGGTGCTGGCTTCATATCCTAGTGCTGCCAGACGTACATCTGCCATTAATTAAATATCTGCCACTCCATAATATGTAGAAATTCTGCTTCTCTCTCTGTCCACTACTCACTAGCCATACAATGTAATTTGAGATATTCAGGAACACGATCAACCAATCGATTCAGCACACATCTATCATGTTCAGGGTCTGTCTCAGAAATGACTCAATGATCAATAGATGTGCTCAGCATTAATTTTCTCCAAAACAACAGGATGTGTGAGTAAGAAGGTCTTGGGTATAGCTCCGGTACTGACGGTGCAGATGGGACCGTGGTCCCAGGCAGCATTCCGGCGCTAACCGGGAAGTTGGGACCGTGGTCCCAGA